>ERZ1370068.2567-contig-1709_pt1 | contig 89032 bp, 139 predicted proteins | sample MGYA00561227_ERZ1370068 | MGnify/ENA primary metagenome ERZ1370068 (study PRJEB38410, sample SAMEA6850437) | metagenome | study: Metagenomic assessment of the ecological functions of the soil: analysis of the soil microbiota associated with the...
GGTATTACTTCGTTCAGTTACGTATTGCTCGTTGATCGAGCGGTTCCTGGCCTTGAAGACGTCCAGGGCCGCGCCGCCGGGGCGGCCGTCGCGGGAGCGCCTCGATCACCGCGGCGTCGTCCACGAGCTTACCCCGGGCGACGTTCACGAGCAGCGCGCCGCGCTTGACCTGGTCGAGCTCGCGCTTCCCGATCAACCGCTTGGTCTCCGGCGTGCGCGCGGCAGCGCGAGCACCACGACGTCGCTGGCACGCGAGCAGGTCGGGCAGGCGATCGAGCGGCTTCAGACCTCCTCCACGCCATCGGGCTTCGGCCTCGCCGGCGCGCCGGCGAATCGCCGAGATCCGGAACCCGAACGGCGCCGCGATCTTCACCAGCTCGAGCCCGATCGCGCCGAGACCGACGATGCCCATCGGCGCTGGCCGTCGAGGGTGCGGACGTCGACGGTTGCGCCTTCGAGCTAGTCCCTGCTGGCCCAGTGATGCGATCTGCGCGCGCATCGCCACCGGGCAGGCGGCGCGCCAGGCGCGATGGTCACGCCGATGCACGTGCTTGGCGATGGCGCGGGCCCGGATGCCGCGCGCGCTGGTGATACGACCGGGCTCGCCAGGAGCTCGGGGAACATCAGGCTGCCGACGCCGACCGCCGGGCTCTGGACCCAGCTTCAGGCGCGACGCCGATGGAAAGACGTCGCGGTCGACAAACGGGGTGAACGCCGCGTCGGCGCTCCGGCAGCAGGCGCCGCAGCCGCGTCGCGATCCCAGGCCTCGCTGAACGGTGTGGTGCGGGAAGTCGCGGCCCGGAGCTGGTCGACGAAGTGCCGCGGCATGATCCACGATCGGGCGCCGGACTGATGACGCCGACCGAGGATGTTCAGCCGCGCCCTTGCTATCCAGTGTGATCCCGGATGCGTCCGCCGCTCTTGTGCATCGAGGCGGATGTCGCCGATCACCATGGCCTTGTCCACCGCCTTGACAGCATGTCGTAGATGGTCAGCGCGGCGACGGCGACCGCGGTGAGCGCTTCCATCTCGACGCCGGTCTGGCGCCGTGGTGCGGACGCGCGCTTCGATGTCGTAGCCGCGCGCGCGTCGGCGTCAGCTCGACGTTGACGCTGGACAGCGGCAGCGGATGGCAGAGCGGGATGAGCGACGAGGTCTGCTTGGCGGCCAGGATGCCGGCGAGCCGCGCGGTCTGCAGCGGATCGCCCTTTCTTGACCGCGCCGGTGCGGATCGAGCCGCAGCGCCTCGCGCGACATCGCGATCGATGCCGCGCGCCACCGCCTCGCGGCTGGTGACCGGCTTGTCGCCGACGTCGACCATCTTCACGCGGCCGCGCGCGTCGACGTGCGAGAGCTCTGCGTGCCCCGCCTGTCCTGCCCGTCTCCGCCTTACTCGCCCTATCGCCGTCGCCCTGGGCGAGAAGAACGACAGGCTTTCGAGCGACACCGTCAGATCGACGCTTTTCAGCTTCACGTCCGGCGGCACCTGCAGCGCGCCGGGCGAGAAGTTCAGGACCGCCTTGATGCCGGCGGCGACGACCAGGTCGAGGACGTGCTGGGCGGACGGCGCCGGCACGGCGATCACCGCGATGCGGATGCCTTCGCGCTTCGCGATCTTCTTCAGATCCTGGATGTCGTAGATCGGCACGCCGCCGCGCGACTGCTGGCCGACCTTCGTCGCTGCAGGTTGTCGAACAGCGCCGGCGATCTCGAAGCCTTCCTGGCTGGAAGCCAGGATAGTCGGCCAGCGCGAGGCCGAGGTTGCCGGCGCCCATGATCGCGACGCGCAGCTTCGCGATCGAGGCCGAGGATCTGGCGCAGGTGGCGCTTCAGATCGCGGACGTAGTAGCCGACGCCGCGGACGCCGAACTCGCCGAAGTAGGCGAGGTCCTTGCGGATCTGCGCGGCGTTCAGGTGGAACTGCTCGGCGAGCGCCTGGGACGAGATCGTGCGCACGCCGGCGTCTTCGAGCGCGCTCAGGCAGCGCAGGTAGACCGAAAGCCGGTTGGTGGTGAGCTCGGAGACCTGAGTCAGCGCTCTGCTTGCCCGGCGTCTGGTCTGCGCTCGCGGACGCCTTTGTTCGTACTTTTCACAAGCCAGCGCGCGATTGTAACAAAAACCGCATGCTAATATCCGGCCCTATGGCCAAGCTCCGCCCGGAAGCCGACGTCGTCGCCCGACTCCACGACCTTCCAGCCCTACGTGCCGGCCACGCAATCGCCCGCCGAATTCACCGCCAGGGCGATTGTGCATCGGCGTCATCTTCGGCCTGATCTTCGGCGCCTCGACCGTCTATCTCGGGCTGCGCGCCGGTCTCACGGTCAGCGCGTCGATCCCGATCGCGGTGCTCGCGATCTCGGTGCTCAAGCGGCTCGGCGGCTCGACGATCCTCGAGAACAACATCGTGCAGACGATCGGATCGGCCGGCGAGTCGGTGGCCGGCGGCGTCGTCTTCACGATCCCGGCGCTCATCTTCCTGGCGCCGCGCGGGCCGAGCGTACTTCAGCTACTGCCAGATCGCCGATGCTCGCGCTCGCCGGCGGCATCCTCGGCGTGCTGATGATGGTGCCGCTGCGCCGCGCGCTGATCGTCAAGGAGCACGGCGTCCTGCCCTATCCGGAAGGCGCGGCCTGCGCCGACGTGCTGATCGCCGGCGAACGCGGCGGCGCGCTGGCGCCGACGGTGTTCAGCGGGCTCGGCGTCGGCGCGGTCTGGAAGGCGCTGTCGTGGATCGTCCAGATCGTCCGCACCGACCGTCGGCTACAGCATGGCCGCGGACCAGCTTCTTCCCGAACGCGACGCTGAACCTCGACATCTCGCCCGAGTACATGGGCGTCGGCTACGTCATCGGCCCGCGCATCGCCGGGCGTCATGTTCGCCGGCGGCGTGCTGTCGTGGCTGGTGCTGCTGCCGCTGCTGTCGATCCTCGGCAACTACATGACCGTGCCGTTTCCGCCGGTGCCGGCGAGCGGGCTGCGCATCGACGAGATGAGCGCCGCGGCAGCTGTGGAGCGCGTACATCCGCTACACCGGCGCCGGCGCGCGTGCTCGCCTCCGGCATCATCACGCTCGCGCCGGACGATTCCGACGATCGTCTCGTCGTTCCGCGACAGCGTGAAGGACTTCGGCGCCGGGCAACCGGCAGTCGGCGCGCATCCGCACGGAGCGCGACCTCCCGATGTCGATCGTGCCTCGGCGGATCGCTGCCTGCTCGCGATCTTCCTCGCCGTCGCGCCGCGGCATGCCGACGCAGGGCAATTTCCTCGTCGTCGCTGCTCGTCATCGTCTTCGGCTTCTTCTTCGTCACCGTCTCGTCGCGCATCACCGGGCCTGATCGGCTCGTCGTCGAACCCGATCTCGGGCATGACGATCGCGACGCTGATCCTGACCTGCACGATCTTCGTCGCGCTCGGCTGGACCGGCGACTGCTACTGCGCCGGTCGCGCATCTGCGTCGGCGCCGTCGTCTGCATCGCGGCGGCGAACGCCGGCGCGCACGTCGCAGGATCTCAAGACCGGCTACATCGTCGGCGCGACGCCGTTCTACCAGCAGATCGGCCTGATCATCGGCGTGCATCGACCTCGGCGCTGGTCATCGGCATGACGACGCTCTACCTGCACCAGCGTGATGACGATCGGATCGCCGGCGCTGCCGGCGCCGCAGGCGACGCTGATGGCGACGATCATCAAGGGACTGCTGAGCCAGAACCTGCCGTGGGGCCTGGTGCTGGTCGGCGTGTTCATCACCGTCACGCTCGAGCTGTGCGGCATCCACTCGCTCTCGTTCGCGGTCGGCTCGTACCTGCCGATCGCGACCACCGCGCCGATCTTCGCCGGCGGCCTGGTCCGCGCGCTACGTCGAGCAGCAGACCGGCCATGGCACGAGGAATCCGAGGTCGGGCGCCGGCACGCTCGTTCAGCTCGGGCCTGATCGCCGGCGGATCGCTCGCCGGCATCCTGTATGCGGTGCTCTACGGTTCCAAGCTGATTCAGGATGCCGATGGCGTCACGGGCATCATCCCCGCGATCCACGAAGGCAACGCTCGGCATGATTGCGGGCGGCCTGCTCTTCCTGCCCTCGGCGCAGGTCCTCGCGAACGCAGCGCAGAAGCAGCGCGATGTGACCAGACGGCGTGCGCGTGTGCTGCGTTGGGCGTCGTGCCTCGCATATCTCGCCGCTGGCGCTCGGCACCGTCGCCGACGCGCAGCTGACGACGCGGCGTGCCACCAACCTCGCGGCGCTGGTCGCCTACCCCGGTTCTATCACGGCCGCCCCATCGTCATCGTCGGGAAGGTCGCGCCTCGAGGCGAACGGCCAGCTGAAGGGGTCTCCGACGACGAGGGATCGATTCATATCGTGTTCAAGGGCAACGCGCCTGACGGGCTCGACGAGGTGCGCGGGGAGTTCTGGGACCTCGGCGGATGAAGGTGGACGACATCCGCCTGACCACCTACGACCTGCGTGCGACGTTCAAGGTGGACCCGGAGGCGCCCTGGCCGCGCCCCGGCGAAGTGACCGCGATCATCGCCAGCGCCGTCACCCCGCCGCGGTGCCGCCGTCCCCGACGATTCGCGCCATCGTCCTCAACCCGACGCGCTACCTCGATCAGAAGGTGACGATCACCGGCCAATGCATCCGGGCGCAACCTGCTCGGCGACCAGCCCGACGCTCCGGCGAAGAGCCGCTACGACTTCGTGCTGCGGTCCGCCGACGCGGCGCTCGTGGGTCGTGACAGCGGCCCAGGATGAAGGACTCGAGCGGCAAGGACTTCGAGCTGGGGCTCGACGCCCGCATCGATACCAGCCGCTGGCTGACGATTCGAGGCATCGTGAAACACGCGCGCGGCTGCTGCTGCTCGACGCCGAGCCCGGCAGCCTGTCGCTCGCCAGGCCGCCCACCGAGACCGCCACCGAGGAGGCAGCCGATCCGCGTCCCCGTGGGGCCACCGCCGGAGGTGATTTTCAGCGCGCCGACGCGGGAGGAAACCGACGTGCCGACGGGCACGACGGTGCGGATTCAACTCTCGAGGGATGTCGACCAGTCGACGCTGAAGGGCAAGATCCGCGTGCGCTACCTCGAGGCGCAGAGCAGCGACCGGCGCGCCGGCCACGCCGGCCCCCGACTTCACCACGCGATACACCGGCGCGAACCGCGTCGTGGAGCTCCGCTTCGCGAAGCCGCTCGAGCGCTTCCGCACGGTGAAGGTCGATCTCCTCTCGAAGGGCATTCTCGGCACCGACGCGCAGCCGCTCAAGCCGTGGACGCTCACGTTCTCGATCAGGCGGATCGTAGTTACTGGACCACGCGAAAGGCGGCCAGCGTCCTTCTGCTGCCCGCGGCGATCTCGATCACATAGTCGGCAGGCGCCAGCGGTGCGAGCGCAAGCTGCGCGGTCTGCCAGCGCGACCCGTCCGCGTCGTCGCGGATCGCGGCCGCCACCGGAACGCCCAGCGCCTTCCCGGTGCGATCGAGCAGCCGTGCGGTGACCGCGTCCGCCGTCGGACGTCGGGATTTCGACGCGCAGCTGCTCGTTCCGGCGGAAGCGCAGGTCGGCGGTCGGCGCCTCCGCGATTCCCGGCCCGCGCCGGACGATAGATCGCGCCGGACGCATCAGGCGCCGCCGGCAATCGCCAGACGAACCGTTTCCCGAGACGGCACGGACGAAGACCCGGCGCGGACGCCGATGCGCAGGACGTAGTCGCCCGCCGCGAGCGGTTGCGACGGCGTGATCGCGGCGCGGAACGTGCGGGCGCCGCTGGCAACTCTGAGGCTGCCGCCGCCGACGGTGGCGTCGGCCGGCGTGGACAGCGTGAGGGTGACGTCGAACCCGTCGTTCCAGGCGTCGCCGGTCGCCGCCGCGCTGCCGAGCTCGCCGACCACCCACATCGCGGCCGATGACGAGTCGCCGGGCTTCCATCCCGCCGCCGCCTGCACGCGCAGCGGCAGTCGCGCGCGTAGCCGGCGAGCGGCCCGACGGCGGCCTCGATCGCGCGCCACTTCGGCCAGTTCGGCCGCCTCGGGCGCCTTCGCCGGGGCGGCCGCCGCTCGAGCTCCGCGGCCGCGGCGGCCGGCGTCGACGCCAGATAACCGCGCCGCGCGCGCACCGCGCACGCCCGGCCGCTTGACGCGGACGCTGATCGAGGTGGAACCGGCCATCCAGCTTGCCGCTCGAGTAGTAGCCGATCAGGTAGTACGAGCTCAAGTCGGCGACGACGCGCCGCAGGCCGCCCGCGAGATCGTTCGAATCCACGATCGCGAGGCCGTCGGTCGCCTCGGCCAGCGTGCGCAGCGAGTTGTTCCGCGCCGAGAGCATCGCCCGGTCGAGCCGGCAGAGGCGTCATCGGCGGCGGCCGGCCCGGAACATCCAGCCGCACCATCGGCGTATCGAACACCGCCAGCCCGCGCGGATCGATGGGATAGAACGACGCATTCGCGCGGTTCGCCTCGTCGAGGATCTCGCGGAACTCGCGCGTCGTCGTCCAGCTGCGAGAGGCGCATCCGATCGCCTTCGCATTGCCCGGCGCGGCTGATTGCCGCATGACGGGCTTGGTGGTCAGCTTGCCGGACCGTGGATCGACCGCGATGGGCGGGCCGGTCGGCACGCCCTGGCACTTCAACGGACGCAGCAAGGCTGTTGTCGGGGCGATACAGCAACCAGCCGTCCGAGATGGCGAGAATCGCCTTGCGCTCCTCGCGCACGCCGCGCAGGTAGCGCACCAGATCCTGCAGCGCCGTCGAGCACCAGCTTTTCGTGGCGGCGATCGATCAGCTCGGCGGCGATGCCGTTCTGATCCTTGCACTCGGATCCCGGTCCGCTCTCTGGAGCATTCGGATAGCACTGCCCATACAGCTCGTCCTGCGGATCCCGAACGTTCATGCGGCCGCGCTCGCCCCAGTGCCAGTAGCGCGACAGCAACGCTTCGATCGTCGTCGTCCGCCGCGCGAAGGTGACGTCTCGCGCCGACATTTCCGGTGTCATCACGCCGACGAGATCGTCCTGCCCGATCAGCCGCTCGAGCGCGTCGACCAGCGGCTTCCGGATGGCGATGCGAGCCTTCGATCTCGACGTGGTAGGTATCGAGGAACACGACGAACAGGCGCGCGCGCGAGCTCTGCGCCATCGCCAGCGATTCGCGAACCGTGTTCGGCTCCATCCTGGTGTCCTGCGATCCGGCGGCGCGGACGACGACGTGCTCGAACTGCTCGATGCGCTGCGGGACGCCGCTTTCGAGGATCTCGAAGTCGGCCTGGGTGAGATCCGCGATCGGCGTGCCATCCTTCATCGTCGGAGAGACGTCGACGCGGACGTAGTTGGCCTCGGTGCGGAAGGTCGGCTGCGGCGCGGGGGCGGGCGTTTGCGCCAGGACGCGCGACTCCGAGGAGGGCGGCCGCGGGCAACGAGCTGCGCAATCTCAGCCCTTTCATGAGTGCTCCAGCGCTGGCGCGGTCAGTCTACCACCGGCCCCTCGGCGAGCAGCATCTCGATGCGTTCGCGGACCCGCGCGATGAGCGGGTCCCGATCGGCCATGCTCATCCCTGGCGTCTCAATCGGCTCGCCGACGCGGATGCTGACGTGACCGGCCGGATGATCCTGCTGCCGCGGCGCATGGCGTCGCGCCCGCCCTGGATCGCGACCGGGCACGATCGGCGCCTGCGCCTTCAGCGCCATCAGGAAGCCGCCCTTCTTGAACGGCAGGAGGCTGGCGGTCTGGCTGCGCGTGCCTTCCGGGAAGATCAGGAACGAGTTGCCGGCCTGGATCGAGCGCGCGCCGGCCTCGAGCGAGCGCATCGCCGCTTCCTTGTTGCGGCGCTCGATCGGCACGAAGCCGCCGTGGCGGAAGGCGCGCGCGAGCAGCGGAATCGCGTTGATCTCCGCCTTGTAGACGATGTGCATGCGGGGGTGGAGCTTGTCGAACAGGATCGGCGGATCGACGTTGCTCTGGTGGTTGGCGCAGTAGACCGCGGCGCGATCGAGCGGGGATGTTGGCGGCGCCGGCGACGTGGACCTTGATGCCGGCAGAGGGCGAGGCCGAGGCGCACGCCGCCGTGGCCGAAGATGTAGAGGATGCCCTTCCAGCGGAAGATCATCGCCAGCAGCATGCCGATCGGCGCGGCGAAGAGCACGTAGACGGAGACGGCGACGTAGGTCGCGGCGGAGCGGACGGCAGCGAGGATCACGCGTCGGCGATGATAAGCGAAAAGCCCGCTGAACCTGACGGTCCAGCGGGCTTCTCTGCGATCGAGTTGAACGGCGGAACGCGGCTACGACGCGCGGGCGGCGCGCCGCGGCGCCGCGGTCGGCACCGGCGCGCGGCGCCGCCTTGACGACTTTCGCCGTCGCGTGCGCGCGGTGCGCGCCTTGGTCGTGAAGCAGCGCTCGAGCGCGCTGTCGACGCGGCCCTCGATGGCCGCCGCGGTTTCGCGCATCACCTCGGAGACTTCCGGAGATGATGAGGAACTTGGCGCGATCGAGCATGCGCTTCTCGCGGAACGAGAGGCTCTTGGACTTGGCCAGGAACGTGAGGCTCTTGAGCACGTCGGCGACTTCGTAGATCGAGCCGCTGCGCATCTTGTCCGAGTTGTCCTTGAACCGGCCTTTCCAGTTCTGATGGTTGTCGATCTTGCCGTCGCCGAGCAGGCCGAACAGCCGCTCGACTTCCTCGTCGCTGATGGCGCGGCGGAGGCCGACGCCGTCGACGTTGCTCACGGGCACGAGCACGGTCGTGTCGTTGGCGACGATGCGGAGGTGATAGAAGCCGCAGGTGGTTCCGAGGATGGTTTTGTCTTCGATGCGTTCGACGATCCCGAGACCATGATTCGGGTAAATGACCTTGTCGCCGACTTCAAATGTCACGAGTCCCCCTGTTAGGAGCGCTGTATGGAAGGCTGAAAGTCGTGCCAGCAGTCCTCTAAGTATAGCCGACTCCAGGCCGCCGCACAACGCGAAATGGCCGAAAACCCAAGGGTTTCCCGCTCTTTCGCCGTTCGAGCCGCCTCGACCGGACCGGCCGCGGCGGCGCGATGGCGAGACCTAAGTAAGCTTCTATCCTGAGAAGTTCCGGCGGATTCCGGTACGGTCGAATGACCGTGGCCGCTCAGTGAGAAACCGTGGTGTCGGCGCGCTTCAGCGACACGTACCACGACTCGCACTGCTCGCGGGAGCCTCCCGCCAGCGCGATTTCGAGGTGGAGGCCGTCCACGTTCCAGGTGTGGCGCGCCGCATTGGCGCGAATCTCGAGGTTGTAGGGCTTGAGGAGATTCTCGGCGGAGGCGTGGTCGCGATGTTCTTCCTGGATTCCGCGGAATAGTGCGAATTCATGGAACGGCCCCAGGTGGAGCTCGAAGGGCCCCACGCCCGGCCATTTCCCGTCGTGCACCCGCTCGCTGTGCTGGCCATCGCCCTCGCGGCATGATTGCCAGTTCCCCTCGAGCATGGCCGCTTTGTGGTCGGAAAGGGAGGTGAACTGCGCGTGGCCCAGGGCTGCCCCGCCGAGGCACGTGGCGACCGTCACTGCTGCCACGAGGTGCCATTTCGCGCCGGACCGGGCCATGTGCCTACCCTCCACTTATAGATACGTGCAAGGAGTTCGCCGTGTTTGCGGGCGTCGGTAAGGATCGGGAGGAAATGCCGCTAGACTGCGCACGCCATGACCCGTGCGCTGCTCCTCCGGACCGCCATCAGCGCGGTGGCGCTGGCCGTCCCGGCGGCGGCACAGCCGCTTCAGCCGAGGCCTCACTGGAAGGAGGGTGCGATCCTGGTGTGGATCGACGCGCGCGCGGCGCCGCCCGGAGCTGATGCGCTCGTCGAGCGCGCGATGAGGGCGTGGACCGAGGCCGCAGGGCGGCGTATTCACCTCGATCGCATCTCCGACGTTGACGTCTCGGCCCTGCGGTGCACTTTGTCGCCGGCGACGAACGTGCGGCGAAGCGCGCCCGCGCGTCGATCGAGCCAGCGGCGCGATTGTCGAAGCCGACGTTCACATCAACGCCAACCTTGCCAGCCTCGGCGATCGCATGGACCAGCGGATCGTCCTGTACCTCACCGCGCTGCATGAGCTCGGGCACGCCCTCGGCCTGCCGCACACCGACGACTTCAGCACGATCATGCAGCTTCCGCCGGCCGGACGATGGCGAACGGTATTTCGGAGCCTACCGGCGGCGGGTGCGATCGGCGGACGAGGTCGGCTCGGCCTCGGCCAACCGGCCTGGCGCCGGCCGACATCGAGGCACTGCGTGCGCTCTATGGCCGGTGAGCGAGGGCGCGGGTCGAACTGTTATGATGGAATCTTCATGAAACGCACGCGTCCTCTCGTGGTAGTCGCCGCGCTCGCGGTGCTGCTGGCATCGTGCAAGAAGGCGCCGGCGCCGGCCGCGGCGCCGGCTGCTGCCGCCGTCCCGCCGCCGCGGCCGCGGCCACTGCGGCCGCCACGCCAGGACCGCCCCGGCGTTCCCGGGCGCCCGGGGTGCCCGGGACGCCCGCCATGAAGCCGATGCCTGCGCAGATTCCCGCCGTCGCTCGCGCGCGTCAACGGCGAGAGCGATCGAGCGGTGGGAGTTCGACAACGCGGTCAAGCGGATCGAAGCGCGCGCCGGCGGCCCGGTGCCGCCGGAGAAGCGCGACGAGGTGCTGCGCGGCGTCCTCGATCAGCTGGTGGCGTATCACCTGCCTGGCGCAGGAATCGCGCGCCCGCAAGCATCGCCGTCGCCGACCAGGACGTCGAGGCGCAGCTCGCCGCAGATCCGCAAGAGCTTTCCGGACGAGAACGCGCTTCACGCAGGGCATCGCGGCGCAGGGGCTGACGCCGGATCACCTGCGCGAGCAGGCGCGCACCGAGCCTCGAGGTGTCGAAGGTGATCGACGCGGAGATCGCGCCGAAAGATCGCCGTGCAGGACACCGAGGTGAGCACGTTCTACCAGCAGAACCTCGAACGCTTCAAGCAGGGCGACAGCGTCCACGCGAGCCACATCCTGATTCGGCGTCCCGCAGAACCGCGACGCCGGCGCAGCGGACCGAAGCAAAGGCAAAGGCGCAGGCGGCGCTGAAAGAGATCCGCGCCGGCGGCAGACTTCGGCGCGATCGCGAAGGCGCAGTCGCAGGATCCCGGCAGCGCGCAGAACGGCGGCGATCTCGGCTTTTTCCGAAGGGCCAGATGAACGCCGCAGTTCGAGGACGCGGCGTTCGCGACCAAGACCGGCAGCGTCAGCCCGGTGGTCGAAACGCCAGTTCGGCTATCCACATCATCAAGGTGCACGAGCGCCGCGGCGCCGCGGACGGCGCCGCTGACCGAGGTCGCGGGGCAGATCAAGGACTTCCTGACGCAGGGTCAGCGCGAGCAGAAGCTGGAACAGTTTGTCGCGCAGGTCAAGGCCAAGGGCAAGGTCGAGATTCTCGTCTAACCAATCGCGCCGATCGCGCGGCCGTCCTTCGACGCCGGAGTGGTGAAACTGGCAGACGCGCGGGACTCAAAATCCCGTGACCTTTACAGGTCGTGAGGGTTCGACCCCTCCTCCGGCACCATCCTTCTCAACCGTGACCTCGACGACGGGCAACCGCTGATCAGAGGATCTCTTCGATCACGTGAACCGGCCCGTCGGCACGGATCTCCCCCTTCCGACAGCGAGCAGCCGGTTCAAGAAAGAGTATTTCGCCTCGAGCGGTCTCGAAACGCGGCAGCGTGCGAAAGTACGGAGCTCCTGGCGCTCCGTCGTCACGGATGCCCTCGAACGTCATGTGGATGAGTGCGCCGTCGTCGGTCTCGAGCGTGACGCGCAGGTCGAGCTCGACGACGCCATCCGAGCGTGTGACCGTCCAGTCGTCGCCGCCCGGCAGCACCTTTGCCGCGAAGCCGGTCACCTTCGAACGAGCCCCCGATGATCGGAAAAGTGATGCGAGTGCCGTGCGGTCCGGCGCCGACGTTTTGCGTGGGCGCCGTGCTCAGCCGGAGTGACATCAGCGGACGCGTTCGCATGGGCCTCACAAGATCTCGTCGATCGTGTAGATGGGGCCCCTCGGCGCGCCGGTCGCCGCTCGATACGGCGAGGAGGCGATTCAAGAACGCGTACTTCGGGTGCCCGGTCTCGAAGCGGGGCGTGGTCCGGAAGTAGTAGGTCGAGGGGTCGACGCTCTCGCCGCGCGCGAGCGCCGCGATCACTTCCGGCGGGCCGTGACGAAGCCCGAAGGACGTCATGTGGATGAGGGCGCCGTCGTCGGTCTCGAGTGTGATGCGCAGGTCGAGCTCGAGGACGCCGTCGGCTCGGAGGAGCGTCCAATCGCCGCCACCGGGCAGCACCTTGCCGCGAAGCCGAGGGCCCTCGAAGTGGCCGCTCGCGATTGGCGCCGTGACGCGAGTGCCGTGAGGCACTGCGCCGATCCTTCTGTGCGCCGACCACCGCGACCTGCAACGTCATCAGGAAACGTGAGTTCATTTGGCGACTCCCGGCCGAATCGGCCGCGCCTCACACTGATGTGATGGCGGCGACACCGCTGAGCTCGCGACGCACGTCGCGGAGGATCGCGCGCACCTTGTCTCGATTCGCGCACGCAGCCCGACCTTCAGCAGGGCTTGAGCTCGGCAGCGGCCGACGTGCGGGGCGGTCGCGGCTTCGAGCCGCGGCACCGCACCAAACTTCAGGGCCGGGTCGTGGTCGAAACGCTCGCCGCGTGCATAGTTGAGCGGCACGAGCAGTCTCGCGATCCGCCGCAGCACGCGCGTTCAGCCGCCGCCGCTCGTCCGCGTCGCCTGGCGCCTTGCGCGATCTGCAGCGTCCGCCTGCGTCCGCCACGCGCGGAGATCGTCGCCGAGCCGCGACAGCGATTCGAGAATCGGCCGCGAAGTCGATTTCCTCGCCGGCGGCCTGCTGGTAGTGCAGCGACGGTCGATCGGATCTCTTCGACCGCCGCGGCGTAGTCGAACGGGTGCAGCGGCGCGTTCAGGATGCGGACGATCGTCGTCAGATACACCGCCAGGTCGCGGCGCAGGATGTCCAGGTCGGCGACCGGCATGAGGTCGTCCGGCGTGTGCCACGCCGTGTTGCCGCCGCAGCCGCCGACCGCGTAGTAGCCGCGGCGCTTGCGCTCGTCGATCGGAATGTTCGAGAGGCAGCATGCAGGCCGGTCGGGCCGATCTGATTGAACGAGTAGTCGCCGGCGCGCAGCGGCGGACGCGCTGCGGACGGCAGGCCGAGCGCGTCGCGGATCGAGCTCCGGCACAGCGCATCCGCCTCCGCCATCCACATGACTTCCTCGTACGCCGTGGCGCCGGCACAGCCCGGCGAGTCGATGTCGAGCTGCGCGATGCAGTGCTCGTCGAGCTCGTCGGCGAAGGTGTCGGCGTACCACGTCGATCCGGCGTAGCGCCCGGTCGAGTGTCCGGGCCACCACGCGATTCGGACGCTGCGCTTCAGCCGGTCGCGGAGCGTCCACAGCACACGCGCCAGCTCGAGCAGCGCCGCGTCCCCGGTGGCGTTGTCGCCGATGCCCTCGTACCACGAATCGTAGTGCCCGTGGACGAGGAGGAACTCGTCCGGATCTTCCTGGCCGCGGATCTCCGCGACTGGAAGCAGGCAGCGCATCCAGCCCTCGCGCAGCCACGTTCGCACCGACGGCGCGAACCGGCTCCGCGCTGGACCGCCGCGATCGAGCGACTCACCGTCCGGCATGATTGATGCAGACCACCGGCGTCGTCGGCTTGCGTGCCGATCGACTCGATGCGTCGGCGCGCCCCAGATCGGCGTGCAGATGCCTTCGTGAATGCGCTCGCCGGGATGGATGTAGATCTGCGCCGATCGCGCCGCGGCGTTCGAACGCCCGCACCGTGCCCGGCATCGAAAACCCTTCGGTGAGGACGATGCGGCCGGCAACCGGATCCGCGCGCCTGCGTGCCGCCGCGCGCGCCGCATCCGGCGTGTCGAACAGCGACGAGGTGCCGGCTGCGTACCGCGACGGCACGTAGCACACCTCGCCTTCGACCGGCTCGTCGCCGGTCGATCGCGCCATCGCCGGCGGCCGTGCGCGCACCGACTTCGCCGCGCCCGCTGAGCCGACGATGCCGAGCGCCGCGCGTTCAGGCACGCTGATATAGAGGTCCGGTGTGTGGAGCGTGACCGGGACGCCGAGGGCCTGCAGCTGCTCGACGATGATAGCGCCCGGCGGCTTCCTCGTCCGGCGTGCCGGACTCGCGGACCAGCGTCACGAACCGATCGAGCAGCGCGCGCGGTCCGTCGAGTTCGGATCGCGGCATCGCGCCGCGGCTTCGACCGCTTCATCTCTGAAGATGTCGAACGTGGTCGTCGTGGACACGGGATCCTCCTCGGTTGCTCCAGTCGCGCAGCCCTCAGGCTGCCCGGCGCGTCGAAAAAGATCCGCAGATTCTCGTCCGGCGTCGGCGGCGTCGCCCGGCTGACGAGGATGAACGTCAGCGCGCTCAGCGCCACGCCGACCTCGACCGGCGTCGATCCCGTGCGCCGCAAAGTTGCGCTGAAAGGTGAACGTCCAGGCGAGGCATCCGAGAAAGCCCGCAACCATGCTCCAGATCGCGCCCTCCTTCGTGCCGCGCCGCCAGTTCAATCCGAGCACGACCGGAACGAAGAAGAAGCTGGCGATGAACTTCGCCTGCTCGACGACGATGGTCTGCACGTCGGCGAGCTTCCGCGACGCGAACCAGAACGGAACGACGCCGAGCGCGACGATCGCGACGCGGTTGACCCAGATCAGGCGGCGCTGGGAGGCGCGCGGGTTGACGAGGCGCTTGTAGAGGTCGTGCGCGAACGCGCCGCCGGTGACGAGCAGAATCGAGTTCACGGTCGACATGATGGCCGACACCATCGCGATCAGGAACAGCGAGCCGACGAGCGGCGACATGACCGTCGACGCCAGGATGCTGGACGCCTGGTCGGGTGACGGCGACGAACGGAAACAGCCCGCGCATGCCGATGCCGAGGATCATCACGGTCGAGCCGATCAACGCCTGCGCGACCAGCGAAATGCCGATCGCGTAGCGCACCGTCGCGACGTCGCGCATCGAATAGTAGCGCGTCATCTCGTACGGCGCCGCCGCGATCGACAGGCCGAACGCCATGCCGAACGCGACGAGTTCCTTCCACGAGAACCACCAGCCGGTGACGCGCGGCTCGATCGATCCGACGTATTCGCCGAGCGCCGTGACGCCGCCGACGTGTGACAGCACCACCGGCACGGCGAAGAGCAGCGCGACGCACCATGATCAGCGTCTGCACGAACTCGATATACGAGCTGGAGCGGACGCCGCCGAGCGCGGTGTAGAAGCCGGTGCTGGCCAGCAGCGCGGTCATCGCGACCAGCGGCGCGATGCCGAAGATGGCCGACGCGATCTCGCCGATCGCCTGGAACTGGGCGGTCAGAAAGATGGTGTAGGTGACGATGATCAGCGCCGCCGCCAGCGTGCGGGCGCCCTCGCTGGCGAACCGCTTGCCGACGTAGTCGGCGACCGTCAACGCGCCGAACCGCCGCAGCTTGGGCGCGACGAGGATCGCCGACATCACCCATCCGGTCCAGACGCCGAACCAGATCCAGATCCAGCTCACGCCGGTGAGGTAGTGCCGTCCGAGCGTGCCCACGAACGTGCCGGCGCTGATCTGCGTGGCCGCGAGCACCGCGCCGCCCACCCACGGGCCGATCGACCGCCCGGCGGCGAGGAAATCTTCCTCCGTCTTCGTGTGGAAGTAGCCCCAGATCGCCACGCCGACGACGATCGCGAAATAGACCGACCGCGACGACGAGCAGAATCAGGCGGTCGGCGGTCATCGGGGCGTGCCGCTGCGGTCAGCGTGCCGCGGCCTTGAAGGCCCACAGGAAATACACGAGCAGCCAGACCGCCGCCGCGATGAAGAACCCGTAGAAGCTCGCGCCGAAGCCCATGTTGGCTATCGCCGGACGCGCCACGTCCACACGGCCGTCGCCACCGCGAACGCGGCAATCGCCAACGCGTCCATCACCGGGCCGATGGCCCACCGCGGTGCCTCGCCGACCTGTGTGCACGGACGCGGACGAACGCCGGAACGTGGCCGAGGGTGGCGGCGCCATGGACGCCCGTCCAGCGCGAACGCCGGCATCGAGCTGCCCGCGACCGTCGCCGGCGGCAGATCGATTTGCAGGCGGACCGCCCGGGAGCGTCCGTCGGTGGCCACGGCCGGCAGCCAGATCGGGCAGCGATGCAGTCGCGGTACGGGCTGCACCGCGCGATAGCGGAATCCGTACGCCGCCTGGTCGGGCCGCAGCATGAGCGACTGGGTGCGTCCGATCGCGCGCACATCGCCGACCTGGCGCGCGCCGCGGATGCCGATGAGCTCGACGCGGCTGCCCCTCGAACGCCTCGATTCGGTGCTCTATCTCGGCAACACCGTCGACGGCCAATGCCACGGCGACCTCACACGAGATCGGGGACGCGATCGTGATCTGGAGATCGGCGGAACGGAGGACGGGAGCAGCGACGGCGGCGGCGGACGCCGACAGTACGCATCCGGCGGTCAGCACCGAGCGCAGGCCGGCCGTGGTGACGAGGCCGCGCCGCGGGTGCTCGACCTCACGACGGGGCCGTCAGCCCGAACACCACGATCGCGCTGCCGGCCGCGATCGCCACGAACTGGTGGCCACCGGCCTGATAGCTGATCGGGTTGGACCAGATCGCGCCGCCCGTCTGAAATTGCCACAGCGGCTTGCCCGATTCGGCATCGAGCGCGAAAAACATCCCTTCCATGGTCCCCGAAAACACGAGTCCACCTCCCGTGGAGAGCAGGCCGCACCATGGAGGCGTCGTCACCCTGAATTCCCATTTCACATCGCCCGTCAGAGGGTCCAACGCGCGCAGCGCTCCCCAGGGCTCTTCGCCACGCACGGCGCGCTTGCTGGCGCCCAGTACATCCGGCCCGGCTGGTACACGGCGTCGTTCCGATAGTAGATGCCGCCCTTCTCCCGCACGTTCTGGTAGAAGGTTTTCGTCTGCGGGCTGTAGGACGGGCTGAACCAGTTCGTGACGCCGTCGTCGTCGGGATAGACCAGAGCGCCCTGCGGGCTGGGCACCGTGTCGGGATTTGGAATGGGGCGGCCTTTCGCGTCCAGACCCTTCGCCCAGTTCTGACGTGCGAATGCCTTGGCATGGAGGTACTCGCCCGTCACGCGATCGAAGATGTAGTAGAAGCCATTCCGGTTGGCGAAGAGCAGGAGTTTGCGCGGGCGCCCGCCGAAATCGGCGTCCAGCAGGATCGGGATCTCGGTGGCATCGATGTCGTTGACGTCGTGTGGCGTGAACTGGAAGTGCCATCGGAGCGCTCCGCGTGTCCACGTCCACGGCGATCAGCGAGTCGGCGTACAGGTTGTCGCCGGCCCGAACGTCGCCGATGTAGTCGGGGCCCGGATTGCCGGTGCCCCAGTACGTCAGATTGGTGTCGGGATCGTATGCCCCTGTCACCCACGTGGTCGCGCCGCCATGCTTCCAGCTGTCGCCGCTCCATGTCTCATGGCCCGGCTCGCCTGGCCCCGGTACGGTCCACAAGCGCCAGGCCCGCTTGCCGCTCGCTGCGTCGTAGCGCGTCGAGAAAACCACGAACGCCGTACTCAGCGCCGGCCATGCCGACGATCACCTTGTCCTGACCGCCAGCGGGGCGGCCGTCAGCGAGTGCCCCGTCTTGTAGTCGGCGACCTCGACATCCCACCGCACGCGGCCAGTCCGCATGTCGAGCGCGACGAGATGCGCATCGATCGTCGCGATGAAGATCTGGTCTCCGATGGCGGCGACGCCGCGGTTCACATAGCCGCAGCAGGCCCGCAGGTCCTCGGGCAGACTCCGCCGGTAGGTCCACAGCGGCCGTCCCGTCTTGACGTCCAGCGCGACGACGTCGCTCGGCGGATCGCTCAGGTACATCACGCCGTCGAACACCAGGGGCGTGGTCTCGAAATGATGCCGTCCCTGAACCTGGGCATATCCACAGCGGCCGCAGCTGCTGCACGTTCGCGCGGCTGATCTCGTCCAGCGCGGAGAATCGTTTCCCGTCGTAGGTGCCGTGGTAGGTGAGCCAGCTGCCCGGTTCGCGCGCGGACTCGCGGATGCGTTCGTAGGTCAGCTGCGCGAGACGGGTGGACCGGCGAACACGACCGCGAGCAAGACCGCCAGCACGGTTCTCATCGCGATCCCTCCAGCGATAAACATTGCGCGTGACCTGCTCCCTGTTGCAGCGGTGTTGCTCGTGGCCGCCGGGCTCAGGCGACCCGGCCGAGCGGACGACACACTACTCTGGATACACCACGCAGCGGTCGCAAGCGGAACCCTGCGGACGCCGGTCCCCCTGAGCCATAATGTTGCCGGTCGTCTGGAAATCTCCCTGGAGTAGCGCCAAGCGTGATTGAGACAGGTCACTCTTCTCGGCGCGCTGCTGATGTTGGGAACGACGACGGCAGTCGGTTGCGGGCGATGCCGCAACAGGATTCAAAACTGAAGCGGTCACATTCAACAAGCAGGTGCTGCCGATTCTGCAGAAGAACTGTCAGGCGTGCCATCGCCCGGGAGAGATCGCGCCGATGTCGTTCCTGACCTACCCGGACGTTCGTCCGTGGGCCAAAGCCATCAAGGCCGCTGTCGTGAAGCGGCAGATGCCGCCATGGTTCGCGGATCCGGCGTACGGTCACTTCGCGAACGACAAGAGGCTGACCGACGCGGAAATCGCGACGCTCAGCGCATGGGCGGACGGCGGTGCGGCGGAAGGCGACGCCAGAGACAAACCGGCGCCTGTCGCGTTTCATGATGGGTGGAATATCGAGCCGGACATGATCATCGAGATGCCGACGGAGTTCAACGTCCCCGCCACCGGCACCGTGAACTACAAGAACATTCTGGTGAAGGTGAACTTCCCGAAGACGTCTGGGTGGTCGTCGGCGGAGATGCGTCCGGGAAACCCGCAAGTGCTCCATCACGGCCGCGTCCTGGTTCGTCCGCCGGCATCGGAGTTCATGAAGGGACGCGGTGCCTGGCGAAGCCTACGAGACAACCAGTATCGGAATGCAGGGCAAGGAATCTCCGGAGACGCTCGGCAAATTCAATCCCGGTTTGGGCCCGCAGGATTTCAATCAGTTCGAATCGGCCAAGCTCGTTCCGAAGGGATCCGACCTGGTTTTCAATCTGCATTACACGTCGATCGGCAAAGCGGCGACCGATCGATCGCGGGTGGGTCTGGTCTTCGCGAAGAAGACGCCGACACTGCGCTATGTCATGCACAACGGCCCGACCGCGTCCAACCTGGCGATTCCGCCGCACGACGGCAACGCCGAGATCGTTTCGGAAATGACGACGAACGTTGACATGAAACTCGTCTACGTGCAGCCGCACATGCACCTGCGCGGGAAAGACTACGAGTTGCGATTGGTGTATCCAACGGGCAAAACAGAAACGGTGTTCAAGGCGAAGTGGGATTTCAACTGGCAGATGGGATACGACCTCGCGGAACCGAAGGCGTTGCCGAAGGGCACCCGCATCATCGGCGTCGCGCATTTCGACAATTCAGCCGCGAACAAATTCAATCCCGACCCGAATCAGACGATCCATTGGGGCGACCAGAACTGGGACGAAATGCAGAACTGCTTTCGTCGGCGTCCTCATCGATCCGAAGATCGATCCAGCGGGCCTGTTCTCGCCAACAGGACCGAGTCTGCTGCCGCGAGGAAGCCTCGGGACCGACACTTTCGGCGTTGAAGTAGGCGGCCGTCCCGGACCCTATTCGACGCGCACCAACTTGAGCGTGAACGGATTGGGGAACGGGCCATTCTGGTTTCGCTGTTGGGTCAACGACAGCGTGTCGCCGTCCAGTTTGTAAGAGTAGGTGATGAACACCCCGGACCCATCACCGCGGGGTTCTTCGAAGCGATCGGCCGCATCGTGATGAGACTGCCGGGTGTCACCTCATATGTCCCGGCTTCGCTGACGAATGGTCCCCACGCGGCCCGTAACTCGTCGGCGCTCGCCTTGGCCACGTCGGCCAGAATCGGTCGCGGCCCATCGGCCTGGACTTCGACCCGGCTGTAGTGCCTGGCGGTGATGATGGTCAGGTTGGGTCGTTCGGCGAATGCGATCGTGCGGGCTCCAGGGCCTGAGATCGTCGCTTCCACAACCCGCCACACGCCTTGAATCGACTCTCGCGTCGACTGCGCGTGCTGTCCCCTGGCCGGTGAGCAACGCCACGCTGAGCGCTGCGAACAATCTCTTCACAATGATGTCCTTCCTTCACGATGCACCCGCCCAGCGCAGCACGCGGAGCGCCCGAAGCGTGTTCCAGCGGCTCGGCTCGCCGGCGCGGCCTTCCATCTCGAAGTGCACCGGACCCGGATGCGGATTCTCGAGCGGCCATCGCCCGTGCTCGTCGCGCTTCTTCGCCACCAGATCGACCGCCTCGGCGATGCGCTCGTCTGGCGCGAAGCCCGCTCTGCGCAGGTAGTCGAGCCCCACAGGATGTCGTAGTGCCAGCGCGTGGGAAACGAACACTGCGGTCCACGCGGCGGGCCTCCGGAGTTTCCGATCGAAGGTGACAATCTGTCCGGTCGATCGCGATCTGAACAGGCGGCGCTCGAGGAGATATTCCTGTCCGCGAAGGCGAGCGGCGGTGACGTCGGGCGCCGGACCCTTCGCCCTCTCGTACTCCAGCAATCCTTCGAGCACGCAGATCGTCGTGTGGAACGACGACCGCTGGCTGCGCGGGCGTCGCAGTTCCAGCCGCCGTCGCTCAACTGCTCCTGAAGCAGACGGTCGGCGAGACGATCGCTTGCCTCGCCGAAATACGCACCGATCGCCAGCACCCGTCCGTTGATACAGGGCTCGACCTCGCCTTCGAAGAACGGCGAGTCGCCGAACTCCTCGCCCCAGGTGCAGCGCTCGCGCACCTGGCCGATGGCCCGTTCGCACCCGATCGCTCGCCGGGTCCACACCGAGATCTCGCAACAGCTGGAGCGTGTCCTGCGTGGAGATCCAGGCGCGCGGCACGAACGCCGCGCCGCCCCAATGGCCATCCGATCCCTGAAGGTCCAGCAGGCGAGCCCCCCAACCCTCCGCGGCCACACGCGATCGCTCACGCGCAACGGTCGCGTCCGGCTCGGCGATCAGGTCGCGCATGACCTGCCACCGAATCGACGGATCCGAGTCGAGCAGCCACTCGATGACGCTCATGCGCATCCTCTCGTCGTCCGCTGTTCGCTGCGGCCGTCGCGCCCCCCGCCGTCGCCTCACCCGCCCTGCTCGGTTCCGTCGGCGGACACCGGGGCATCGGCGCCATCGGTGCGGCCGAGTCGTCCCATGGCGGTGCCCGCGCGGCCGACGGCGTCGATGTGTCTGGCGGCTTTCGCCAGGCCTCGCAACGGCATGTTGTTGTAGATGCATTCGTATCTCGCCTGCGCGCACGAGGAAGGTCTCGTGCCAGATGCCGATGTCGCCGTTCGAGCCGATTTCCTTGTTGAACTTCACCCAGTATGGGTAGTGGGTCTGGTCGCGGTTGCGAGAATACGCGGTCAGGTGTTCAAACGATCGCCAGTACTGCACATTCGTCGTGAGGCCCAGGGCTCCCATCCGAGAAAGCCGCTCTTGGGATCCGCAGCGACCTCTGCGAGCATCTTTGACATGGTGGACAAGAACCACAGATATCTGGGCAGCTTCCACCATCGGTTGAAACGTGCGCCGATGATGAAGACGACGAAGTCACCCTCGATTGAAGCAGCTATGCGGCGATTGATCGTGGCCATCGGCGCGATTGTAACGCCACCGGCCCTGACTCGCCATGGGACGTCTGCTATTCATCAGGCCGTGCTCAACGCTCAAGGCTCAAGTCTCAACCCTTTCATTTGAGAGCTGAGGCTTGGTCCGCAGTGTGAACGTTGAGCGTTGAAACTGGAAAGCTGCGGGGCGCGGGCGCAACTTCCGAATCCGCGAAGGAGCCACTGCATGGCCACGCACCTGATCACTTCTCCATCAGCTCGCCGAACCTGATTACGGCGCGCACCGCCTGCGGCTGAGAGCACTCTCAGCTTCTATGACGGCGGCCACTTCCTGAACGGCGATCACGCCAACCGCATCTTTTCCGCTGGGCGCCAACACCTACCTCTGAACTGGGCGGCATCGTCAGCGCGGAGTCGGTGGTGGACCCGAAGAACCGTCCCTGGTGGTATGAAAAGGTGCAGACCGTCGGCGAGTAGCTTCACCGGCCTCGTGTTCCGCGTCGACACTCTGGCGGAGCTCCAGGCGATCGCCGAGAAGAAGCACTACGTCATAGCGCCGGCGCCGATCACGCGCATCTGGCCCAACGGCTACGCCCTGCGCGCGTTCTCCCGCCCCCAGCCAGCAGATGACGTGGCCCAGGGGTCTGCCGAACTGGGCACTGGTTCGGAGGACCTCCCCATGCACCCGAGCGGGCAGCCGCCATCCAGCTGGCCGAACATCACCCGGCCCGACGGCATCGCGTCGGATTGAGGTCGGCGGCACCGAGAAGGAGATGCACGACTGGCTGGACGTGCCGGTGGGCACCTTCCCCTTCAGGTTCAACGGCAAGCTCCCCGGCCTGTATGCCATCGGCGTGAAGACGATGAAGGGCGGTGAGATCGTCATCCGCCGGCCCTCAGCCACGGAGTATTAGTCACGGAGAGCAGCATGAGCACACGGACGCAACATCGAGCGCGCGGGGATTGGCAGCAAGGTGCAGCTGCCGCTGGCTGTTGCGCAGCACGGCCAACCTGACGGCCGGCCTTGTGGCGGCGGGCACCGTGAGCGTGGCGGCCGCGGAGGCGACGCCGGCGGAGACGGTTGCCGCGCTCGACCACGACCCGGCGACCGGCGAGATCTTCGATCGCGAACGGCACCATCACTGGGACACGGTGTAAGACCATGGCGCCCATCCTCGACCACATCCACATGGGCTGTGCCAACGGTACACGACGGCATTCGATCTCACGAAGACCACGACGGATCGGACATTACGACGGCGGCTTCGGGGCAACGTCACCATCGGTCACAAGGCCGTGCCGCTCGGCGGCAGCGGCGTCTACATCGAGATCGAGAGCATCGTCGATCCCTTTGCCATCGCGGATGCCGCCCGGCGGCCCTGGTGGTATAGGCGCGCCGTGGCGCTGAAGTCGCCGATCTTCAGCGGCGTCCGCCTGCGCGTGGACACGATGGACGAGTTGGGCGAGATCGCCAGGCGCCATGGCGGCGCCATCCGACCCAAGGCCACCATCCGCACGCCGCCCGAAGGCCCGCCGGCGAAGTTCTGGGACGCGCCGTACGCGCCCGGCGCGGCCGATCCGTGGGAGACCGGCAAGCCCACGTGGTGCTGCTGGGAGGATCGTCTCTACATGCACCCCAGCGGCCAGCCGGTGATCAACGCGCCCGGCTTGGTGGAACCGATGGGCGTTGCCTGGATGGAGATGGGCGGCACCAAGGCGCGAATGCAGCAGTGGCTGGGACAGAATCCCGACGACCTCCACATGAAGTTCAACGGCAAGCTGCCCGGCCTCTACGCCATCGGCGTCACCACCGATGCCGGCGAGGTGGAGATACGGCGCCCTCGGCCACCGGCGTCTAGCAGGACGAGACATCATGCCCCTTCATATCGACCACATCAGTCTCGCCTCGCCGCACATCTTCCGCTCGGCGGACGCGCTGGCAAAGGAAACCGGGCTCGGCTACTGGACCGGCGAATGGCTGCGGGAGACATCGGTCAACATCGTGCCGCTCGGCCCTCCCGGCAATTTCATCGAGATCTCCGGGTTCGTGGACCTCTTTGCGCTGCGGGCCATGAACGAGCGCCGCCAGTGGCTCCTCGACATCACCGAGACCGGCGACCACTTCAACGGCCTGTGCCTCGGCGTCGATTCGCTGGCGGAGTCTCGAAGTCTTCGCCAGGCATTGGAAGAGCGAGATCAACCGGGCCGACAACCCGGATCCCTCCGCACACTTCCAGCGCGCCAACGGCTACATCCTGCCGATGGCCTCGACGCCGGTCACCACACGCTCGGTGTGGATGCTGGGGCTGCCCAACGTCTACTACTACCCGGATCGCACGCGCCACTCCAGCGGTCAACCGACTCACGCCGATCCCCAACCAGGTGCGCCCCACCGGGCTCGAGCGGGTGGAGGTCGGCGGCACGCGCGCAGCAGATGGCGGACTGGCTGGGCGGCATGCACTACGTGGAGATGCTGCCGCTGAAGTTCAACGGCAAGTCGCTCGGCGTGTGGGCGGTCGCGGTCGGCGCCGAGGGCCGCGACGACATCGTCATCCGCCGTCCGGCGGCATCCGACGCCGTTCCGGTCTCCAGGTTCACCGATTGAACGGCCGCGCGTCGAGGACGACACTCAGGAGATCACGATGAACATTCACATCAATCACTTTTCCCTTGGCGCGCGCAACGCCTTCGAGTCGGCGGCGCGGCTGCGCAAGGAGACCGGGCTCAGCTTCTGACCGGCGAATGGGTCCGCGACATCTTCCTGCCACATGGTGCCGCTCGGCAACGGCCCCCACGGGAAGGATGCCTTCATCGAGATTCAGTGCTTCGTCGACGCGCACGCGCGCCGGAAGGACACGCGGCCGAACTATCGCTACGACGTCCTGTCCGTGGACAACGAATGCAACGGTGACTACTGGACCGGCCTGATGCTCGGCGTCGACTCCTGGCCGATCTCGAAGCCGTGGCCAAACGGCTCGGCGGCGACGTGACGCCGGAGGACTCACGCACCAATCCCTACAACCATTTCAGCGGCCGGACGGCTACGTGCTCGGCTACCAGTCGGCGCCGCGCTACTCCACGCGGCCGCCTGGACAAGTGGCCGATGGACATGCCCGGCTTCTACTACTACCCGGACGTGCCGGGCCGCTCGTCGAACCAGCCGGTCGTGGCCGCGCCACACCTGCGCGCGCCGGCCGGCGTGAAGTGGGTCACCTTCGGCGGCACCAACGAGCTGCTGTCGGACTGGATGGGCTGCGACGCGGAGAAGACGATCCCCGTGAAGTTCAACGGCAAGGCGGTCGGTGTCTGGGAGGTCTCGCGTCGGCATGGCCGATGGCCAGGACGTCGTCATCCGCCGGCCGGCAGCGGCGTCCGTCATCGCGGACGACTCCAGCACCGCCGCGCCACCTAGCCTTCCGCCGGCCCGTCGATCGGGTGCGCATTCGCGGCGTCGAAGAATGAATCGACCCGATCGTGCCCGACGTATACTGCGCATCGCGTGGATCACCGACATCTCTGGAGGCGCTATGACAGTCTGGCTGGTATCGGCAGCGTTGTTGATGGTGGGCGTCGTCGCGGGCGCGCAGGGCGGCGGTGCGGGGGTCGTCCATGTGGATCCCGAGAAGGTTGCCGCGGCGATCGCGAAAGGCGGCCCTCTGGTCACCCGGCCGGATCTGCTCGTCTCCGGCAGTCATCGCGAGAAGGGCGGCCAGGTCGAAGTCCACGACAGGCAGAGACCGACGTCCTGCACATCCTCGACGGCGAGGCGACCTTCGCGTTCGGCGGGAAGATGGTCGGCGGCAAGATGACGCAGCCGAGGCCAGTGGCTGGGCTCGGACATCACCGACGGCGAGACGCGTCACCTCGTCAAGGGGAGACGTTCTACGTCATCCCGGCGGGGATCCCGCACTGGTTCAAGGAAGTTCCCAAATCGGTCAGCTACTACGTCGTCAAGGTCCTGAAGCCGTAGGGCCCGTCGCCCGTCGATGAAGACGACGACATCGCTCGCAGTCGTTTCTCTCGCGCTCGCCTTCGCGTCATGCCAGTCCCGGGCGTCGTCGATCGACGGCTCGGGTGACGCGGCGAAGGCCGCCGGCGTGGCGCTGCGCATCGACGCGCCGATGGACCCGCCCCGGTGGGCGACGCTCGAGCGGCAGCTCCTGGCCGACAACGTGCCGGCGTGCCGCGAGTTCTACAAGAAATACTTCGACGACCGCGGCTACCTTCAATGCTTCGTGCGCTGGGGCGCCAATGACGGCCCGGACGATGCGTTCGAGAACTTCAATCACTGGCCCGAGCTGCACGCGCTCGGGGCCGACGACGACATCCGCCAGATGTTCCTCAGCGGCCACGACGGGTTGATCAAGCAGTACACCGAGGCCCGGACCACCGACGTGCCGATCGCGCGGCAGGGCATGTATTACAAGGAGTTCATCGTCCAGTCCGACTGGATGCACCACGGCGAAGGGCTGCAGCTCTTCAACCGCATGGGGCTGTCGATCCCGGCCGATCGCGACCTACCAGGCACGGGCGCGGCGATTCGCCGGGTTCTACATGGGCGAGGATCCCGAGGCCCCGAACTACGACCCGGTCCACAAGATCATCCGCAGCATGGAGAACGGCAGCCGCGGGCCGATGCTCAGAAAAGCGACGGCGCTCGAGTGGGTCGGCGACCCGTTCGACGTCAAGGGATTCGATGCCTTGCACGGCGAATCGACCTTCGAGCAATTCCTGGCCCACTACCAGGAATATACCGATGTCGTCGGCGACCACTTCCTGAACCTGCCCGCCACGACGCTGCCGACTGAATGCGTATCTTCTGGCCGGCGAGCCCAAGCTACAAGCAGTGGGTGGTCGAGCTACATGGACGCCTGGCTCGATCGGATGAAGCAGCAACAGCGGCATCATTCCCGAGCTTCGTCGATCTGGACGGGGCGGATTGGCGGTCCCGAGGGCAAATGGTGGAACAACGCCTACGGCTGGGGATTCAGCCCGGTCAATCCGGTGACCGGCCGCCGCGAGGACCGCAACCGGATTCCGCGGGCGCTGGTGGGCTTCAGCAACGCGCTGCTCGTCACCGGCGATCAGAGCTTACGTCGACGCGTGGCGCACGGATGATCGACGCGGTGAATTCGCACGCGCGCGAGGTTGACGGGCGCAAGCAGTATCCGACCATGCACGGCGCCGACGGCTGGTATGGCTGGCGCGACGCCCCGTGGAACGTTGGCGCGCTGGAAGTCTGGGTACTGGTCGCAAAAGCCGCAAGACCTCGCGCGCGCCGGCGGTGAAGGCGCCCTCGGCCTCGCCCGGCACGGGTGGCTGGATCCCGTTTCTTCAGGGGCGGAACCCCGGCGTATCCCGAGCAGGCCCTGGAACGCGATCTGAAACTGGTCCAGGACAGGCGGAGTGCGTTTCGCCGCGATACGACCCCGCCGGAAAGGCGGCTGGCCGACAACATGCTCGACTACAATCCCGCGGCGACCGAGTCGCTCGTGCAATTGATGTGGGGCGCGCTATTGCCCGGGCGCGAGGGCGGGCTGCTGAACGCGCGCCTCCGCTATTTCGATCCCGAACGGAGGCGGGCCGGCGTGCCGCAAGACGTGGCCGCGCTCGTCTCGGAATTGTCCGACACCCGCACGGTGGTGACGCTGGTCAACCTCAACGCCTCTGCAGCGTCGAACGGTCGTCGTGCAGGGCGGCGGCTACGGCGAGCATCAACTGGTCAGCGTGACCAGCCGGCGGCAGCCACCACCGCGATCGATGCGCCAATCGCTCACGGTGCAGCTCGAGCCCGGGTGTGGACAAAAGCTCGTCCTGGAGATGAAGCGCTACGTCAACGTTCCGACCGTCGTGCATCCATGGGCTCGCCGGCCGCAACGCCAGATGATGCGCGCGCGGCAATCGCATCCCCGGACGTTGAACGCAGAGCCCGCAGAGTCCGCAGAGACAAAAGGGCTTGGCTTTTCGGTGTCTCGCGTTTAACGCACCGACAACCGCCGCCCCGTGAACGTCTGCAACTCGATCGAGTACTCGTCGCTTCCATCGTCACCGCTCCGTCGCGGTCGGTGCGAAGCACGTCCGCTCCCACGGCGGCGTAGCGGTCCAGCACCTCCGGGACGGGTGGCCGAGTGGTTCCCGCGGCCCGCGCTGACGATCGCGAGCTGAGGCCGCAGGGCCGCGAGAAATTCTGGAGCGCTCGAGGTCAGGCTGCCGTGATGCGGGACCTTCAGGACCTCAGGGGCGCCGGCGGAATCGCCGCGGGCGATGGTCGCGGCTCCACCGTCCGGCCGATGTCGCCGGTCAACAGCACCGACACGTCGCGCCACCTCAGCTCGAGCACGATCGAACTCGTCGTTGCGGACCTTCTGGCGCTCCCACTCGGCGCGCCGCGGGTGGCGGGCGACAACCTCGACGTCGTCGACGACGAGCCGGTCGCCGGCGTAGACGTTGGCCCAGCGCGCACCCGCCGCCTCGGTGGCCGTAGCGCAGGGCGGTGATCGCCTCGACGCGCGGCACCGGGATGCCTTCCCAGACTTCACGCGGACGGAACTGCGAAGAATCGCCGCCGCGCCGCCGATGTGATCGGGATCGCCGTGCGTCAGCACGACGTAGTCGATCCGCCGGAACCCGGCGTCCCGGATCACCGGCGCGACCACCCTGTCGCCGATGTCGAATGACGACGCCGCCGACAGCCCGCCGGCGTCCACGAGCATGGTCTTCCCGCGCGGAAAGACGAGGAACATCGAGTCCCCTTGCCCGACGTCGATGAAGGTGGCGTGCAGCTCTTCCGTCGCCGCGGGCGGCGAGAGAGCGTGACCGGATTGATGAGCATCCACAACGCGGCGGCGGCCGCGATTGCCGCCCGCCGTCCCGCGAATCACTGTCGTCGAGCGGCGCTCGCCGCTCCCAACGTGCGGTGAGGCGGCGTCTCCACAGCGTCCACCAGAGGATCCCGGCCCGTAGTAGGCGATCATCGCCATCCACGACGGCGGCGCGACCCGCCACGTCAGCGCCGGCGCCAGCTGCGACGAGATCGGCCGATCGGACGAGACCCGCGGCGCCGAGGTGCGCGATCCACCCTGCTGCCGCGGCGAGCCGCACGGAAACCATCGCGGCCGGCACGACCATCATCCCCGCGACCTGCGCGACGCCTCATCAATGGGATCGCGACGAAATTCAAGCCCAGCCCTGCGACCGTCACCTGCGAGAACGCGAGCGCGCCGACCGGGAACAGCACTCGCCTCGGCCGCCGCCGACGCGGCGAACATCCTGCCGATGAGCGAGAGCGCCGCCTGGCTGACGCCAGCGGCCGGCGTCGCCGAGGGCACGACGACGAGGATGGCGAGCGTGGCGCCGCAGGTGAGCACAAACGCGGACTCGGCGACGGAGAGCGGGCCGGCGCTGCTACGAGCAGCGGCGAGCGACGACCGCGAGGGCATTGAGCGGCGGGCTTCGCTGATCGAACGCGCGCGCCGAAGTGGACGACGCGCCATCAGCGTCGCGCGATCGACCGACGCGCCGTCGCCGACCAGCCGCGCGTACAGCGATCAGCGCGGTCGATCGACCGCGATCATCGCGGTCCGGCCGAGCCGTCCGGCCAGCCGGAACGCGCCGCATGCAGCAGGCCGGCGAGGATCGCGATGTTGCCGCCGGAGATCGCGATGACGTGGTAGGTGCCCGCGTCCGCAGCACGGCGCTGCGATCGTCGTCGCCGAGCCCGGCGCGATCGCCGATCGACGATGGCGGCGACGATGGCGGCCGACTCGGCGCTCCAGCGGCCGACGCGCGTCGGCGATGGCGCGCCGTGCGAAGCGCGCGAGCGGCGGCCATGGCCTCGTCGAACCAGGCCGCCGCGCTCGACCAACCTCGACCAGGCGCCGCTCCTGACCGTCCCGACCAGCGTCGTCCCGCGGCGAGCGAGCGCGCGCTCGCTGATCGGGCACGCCCGGATCGAGGTAGCGCGACGGCCGTCGCAGCTGAGACCGGCATGCGCACGCGTCGGCCGGCACGCCAGTCGCTCGATGCGATCGGCGGCGAGCGACCGGTTGACTGTTACAAGAATTCCGCCCGCCGCTCGGCTAAAGCCTTCCCGCTCCTTCCTACCTGCCCTACCTGCCCTACCTGCCCTACCTGCCCCAGCCTGCCCTACCAGTCCGTCGACGGCGATGCTGAGCGATACGCCGCTGGAGGCGAGCGCGGCGTCAGCGCGAAGCACACCTTCCACGGTTCCGAAGGCTTGTCGTCTTCGGGCAGTCGCCGGCACCCTCGAGCGCGGCCTGCGCCCGCGCCTCCCGCGCCAGCCCTCGAACAGGACGCGCAGGCGGCGGCCGCCATGCGCGCTGCCACTGACGGCGGACAGCAGCATCCCTCCGCGAAGAAACCAAGGGCCACCGACATGGCGAGCCACCCTGACGCCGCACCGCCCACGCCCACAACGCGGCGGCAACGCTCGTCGAGATCAGGAACCAGGAGAGGATGAACGGCGGATCAGAAAGGAGAAGACCGGTGGCAGTTCCGCCGAGAATGCCGACTGCTGGGATCGCCGCGATGCTTCGCATGAAGCGCGGCTTTGCAAGCGGCTGACCGCAGGTGGTGCTCCAAGGACACAGAGGGGTTTCCTTTGGAAACCCTTTGTGTCCTTGTCGCCGTGCGTGCGCGAGGAGTGCAATTCCTGCCGAGCGCTACGTGTTCTGAATTGAATTCCTGCGTAGTAGTCCTGCAGTGCGCGGACGCCCGAGGCCCTGCTCCGCGAAGACGCGCGAATGGCCTGACGGCGGCGGCGGCGCCGGTCAGCGTGGTAATGCACGGCACCTCGTGCATCATCGCGGCGCGACGGACCATGCGATCGTCGAAGAACGACTCGCGGCCGAGCGGCGTGTTGATGACCAGGTCCACCTTGTGGTTCACGATCTCGTCGGCGACGTTCGGCCGCCCTTCGTTGACCTTGTAGACCGACATCGACGTCGAGCCCGTAGGCGCGCAGATACGCGGCCGTTCCGCGCGTCGCGATCAAGCGGAAGCCCGAGCGCCGCCAGGTCGCGGGCGATCGGCAGCAGGTTCGCCTTGTCGTCGTTGTTGACGCTGACGAACGCCGTGCCGCACTCGGGCAGCCGCTGTCCGACCGACAGCTGCGCTTTCGCGAACGCGACGCCGAAGTTGCTCGAGCCGCCCATCACTTCGCCGGTGGACTTCATCTCCGGTCCGAGGATCGTGTCGACGCCCGGGAAGCCGCACGAACGGGAACACCGGGCTCTTGACGAACACGCCCGCCACCTCGAGGTCCGCGCGTCAGTCCGAGCTCGGCAAGCGTGCGGCCGGCCATCACCTTCGGCGGCGATCTTGCGCGAGCGAGGTACCCGGCGGCCTTCGACAGATACGGCACGGTTCGCGACGCCCGCGGATTCACTTCGAGCACGTACGACCACATCGTCCTTGGTCGCGAACTGCACGTTCATCAGGCCGACGACGCTTGAGCGCGCGCGCGATGCGGCGGGTGTGCTCGCGGATGGTCTGGAGATGGCGTTCGGGGCAGATGAACGGCGGCACGACGCACGAGCTGTCGCCGGAGTGGATGCCGGCCTCCTCGATGTGCTCCATGATGCCGCCGATGATGACGGCGCCGGTCTTGTCGGCGACCGCATCGACGTCGAACTCGAACGCATCCTCGAGGAAACTGGTCCACCAGCATCGGATGCTCGGGCGACGCATCGACGGCCTGCGTCATGTAGCGATCCGAGCGTGGCGGTGTCGTAGCACGATCGCCATGCCGCGCCCGCCGAGGACGTACGACGGGCGGACGACGACCGGGAAGCCGATCGACGCGCGGCCACCTCGCGCGCTTCCTCGCGCGACGTCGCCGTGCCGCTCGCCGGCTGCGTGATGTTCAGGCTCGAGCAGGAACGCGGCGAAAGCGCTCGCGGTCCTCCGCGAGGTCGATCGAGTCCGGCGACGGTGCCGAGAATCGCTGACGCCGGCGCTGCTGCAGCGCCAGCGCCAGCTTGAGCGGCGTCTGGCCGCCGAACTGCACCAGGCACGACACGTCGCCGCCGGCGGAGCGCTCGGTTTCGATCACCGCCATCACGTCTTCGAACGTGAGCGGCTGGAAGTACAACCGGTCCGCGCGTGTCGTAGTCGGTCGACACGGTTTCGGGGTTGCAGTTGATCATCACCGTCTCGAAGCCTTCTTCGCGCAGCGCGAAGGCGGCGTGACAGCAGCAGTAGTCGAACTCGATGCCCTGCCCGATCCGGTTCGGCCCGCTGCCGAGGATGACGACCTTCGTGCGCGCGTTCGGATTCGCCTCGCAGCGTCGGCTCGTAGGAGCTGTAGAGATACGGCGTGAACGGACTCGAACTCGGCGGCGCAGGTGTCGACGCGCTTGTAGACCGGCGTCAGCGTTCTGGCCGCGGCGCCGCTCGCGGACCGCCTCTTCGCTCGCGCCGACCGCCAGCGCCAGTTCCTGATCGCCGAAGCCGGCGCGCTTCAGGCTGGCGCATGTCGTCGACGTCGAGGCCCGCGCGAGCCCTCTGTCGCCGCCGTCGCGTGCGCAGCTCGGCGATTTCGACGAACTGGCGCAGGAACCACGGATCGATCTTCGTCGGTGTCGTGGACCTCGATCGATCGGTCCAGCCGCGATCCGATCGCGCGGAAGACGTCCCACATCCGCCGATCGGTGCGGCATCGGCCAGCCGCTTCCTGAGCGCGGCATCGTCTCTTCGTGCCGGCATCCCCCATGCGGTCGCCGGTCGCGCGAAGCAGCAGGCCGCTGCGTCCGAGCTCGAGCGAGCGGACGCCCTTCATGAACGCTTCCTTGAAGGTGCGGCCGATCGCCATCGCCTCGCCGACCGACTTCATCTGGGTCGTGAGCGTGCGATCGGCCTGCGGGAACTTCTCGAAGTTCCAGCGCGGAATCTTGACGACGACGTAGTCGATCGTCGGCTCGAACGAGGCCGGGCGTGAGCCGCGTGATGTCGTTCGGGATCTCGTCGAGGTGATAGCCGAGCGCCAGCTTCGCGGCGATCTTCGCGATCGGGAAGCCGGTCGCCTTCGAGGCGAGCGCGGAGGAGCGCGAGACGCGCGGGTTCATCTCGATGACCGACCATCCGGCCGTTCGGCCGGATTGACGGCGAACTGGATGTTCGAGCCGCCGGTCTCGACGCCGACGCGTGCGGATGATGCGCCGCGCCGCGTCGCGCATGCGCTGATATTCCTTGTCGCTGAGCGTCGAGGATCGGCGCGACGGTGATGCTGTCGCCGGTGTGCACGCCCATCGGATCGATGTTCTCGATCGAGCAGATGACGACGAAGTTGTCGGCGACGTCGCGCATCACCTCGAGCTCGAACTCCTTCCAGCCGATCACCGATTCCTCGACGAGGATCTCGTGGACCGGGCTCAGCTCGATGCCGCGTTCGGCCAGGTCGCGGAACTCCTCGACGTTGTAGGCGATGCCGCCGCCGACGCCGCCCAGCGTGAAACGACGGGCGGATGACGAGCGGGAAGCCGAGCGTCCTCGGCGAGCTCCAGCGCTTCGGCGCAGCGACCGCGCCACGCCGCTCTGCGGCACGTCGAGCCCGATCTCGCGCATCGCGTCCTTGAACAGCTGGCGATCCTCGGCGACCTTGATCGCGCTGAATCGACGCGCCGATCAGCTTGACGTTGTATTTCTCGAGGATGCCGGCGTCGGCGAGATCCATCGCCAGGTTCGAGCGCGGTCTGGCCGCCGACGGTCGGCAGCATCGCGTCGGGCCGCTCGCGCTCGATGATGGCCGCCAGCACTTCCGGCGTGAGCGGCTCGACGTAGGTGCGATCGGCCAGCTCCGGGTCGGTCATGATCGTCGCCGGGTTGCTGTTGACGAGGATCACCTCGAGGCCCTCGGCGCGCAGCGCCTTGCACGCCTGGCTGCCGGAATAGTCGAACTCGCACGCCTGGCCGATGACGATCGGGCCGGAGCCGATGATCAGCACGCGCTTGAGGTCAGTGCGGCGCGGCATCTGGATGGCTGAGAGGCTGAATGGCTGATGGCTGATGGCTGATGGCACATGGTCGATGAGTGGACGGTGGCATGGTCGAGGCTGCTAGCCCGCTCGTCTCGATCAGTTCCGAGGAAATCGTCGAACGAGGTAATCGGCGTCGTGGGGCCCCGGCGACGCTTCGGGATGATACTGCACGCAGAAGACCGGCTGCGTCTTGTGTTTCGAGTCCCTCGACGCGTCCCATCGCGCAGGTTCACGGTGCGTGACCTCGACGTCGGACGGGCAGCGACTCCGGATCGACCGCAGAAGCCGTGGTTCTGCGACGTGATTTCGATCTTGCCGGTCGACAGCTGCTTCACCGGATGGTTGGCGCCGCGGTGGCCGAACTTCAGCTTGAACGTCGACCCGCCCATCGCGAGCCCGAGAATCTGGTGCCCGAGGCAGATGCCGAACACCGGCACGTTCGAGGCGACGAGCGCCCTGGCGTTCTCGATCGCGTAGGTCAGCAGCGGCCGGATCGCCGGGACCGTTGCTCAGGAAGACGCCGTCCGGGCCGCGTGGCGAGCACGTCCGCAGCCGGAGCGGTCGCCGGGAAGACACGCGACGTCGCAGCCGTGCGCGCTCAGCCTGCCGCAGGATGTTCGCGCTTCATGCCGAAGTCGTAGGCGGCGATCTTGAGGCGCGCGCTTCGGCAGGCGGCCGGCCGCAACGCCGAACTCGCCCGGGTCCTCATGCGGGCCAGTCGAACGGCGCTCGGGCGAGGTGACGCCGCGCACCAGGTCCGAGCCTTCCATCTTCGGCAACGCACGCGCGCGTTCGACGAGCGCTGTCGGTGTCGAGCTGCGCTGCCGGTGGCGATGACGCCGCGCATCACGCCGCCGGAGCGGAGCGTGCCGCGTCAGCGCCCGCGTGTCGACATCGGAAATGGCGACGATGCGGTGGGTGATGAGGTAGTCGCGCAGCGTGCATCTCCGAGCGCCAGTTGCTCGCCATCGGTGACTGCGTCGCGGACGATGAAGCCGGCCACCTGCGGCGCGCGCGATTCGACATCGTCCGGCGCGGATACGCCGTAGTTGCCGATCTCCGGGCACGTCATGGTCACGATCTGCCCCGGATACGACGGGTCGGTCAGCACTTCCTGATAGCCGGTCATGCTGGTGTTGAACACCACTTCGCCGCGCAGCTTCGCCTTCCGCGCCGGCGGCGGCGCCGCGAAACAGTGCGTGCCGTCTTCAAGTGCCAGAATTGCGTCCATCTTCACCACGCCTTTCACCGCGGAGCTCGCAGAGATCGCAGAGAAACACCTTCTTCTTCTCCGCGGCGCTCAGCGTGCTCGGCGGTTTGAATTTACCTCTCCAATGAAGCCGTGGATCCGATTCGCTTCGTTCGAGACGACGCGGATGGCCGACGTCCAGCGGCGGTAGCCGGCGTGCTCGAGACGGATCGCGTGCGAGCCGGCCGGGACCGGCGCGCAGCGACACCGGCGTCGTGCCGATCAGCTGTCCGTCCATTTACACGGTCGCGCCCGGCGGTTTCGAGACGACGGTCAGCGGCCCGGTGAAGCGGCCCGAGGATCGATCCCGCCGGCGACGCCGGCGCCTTGCGCCGTCTCTCCGCGCCGCGCGCGGCGTGCTGCCGCGCTCGAGCTCGATGGTCAGCGACTGGGACGGCTGCGACAGGCGGTGATCACGACGCGCCGTTCCGCGGCCGCGTAGTCCTCGCGCACGACGCGCACGCGATGCCCGCCGGGCGCGAGCAGGCGTGCACGGCGCACCGGGGTCGGACCGTGTTCGATCCCGTCGACGAAGACGAGCGCGCCGGCAGGCGTCGATCGCACGAGCAACCGGCCGCCCGTATCGCCCGCGGGTGGCGCGGCATCGGGCTTCGCCCTCGCGGCTTCGGCGTTCGGCCCCGCGGCCGGCGCCGCCGGCGTCACCCCGGTGGCGACGCCGCCACCGGGCTTTCCAGAACTCCTGCCCCACGGCGGCGCCGGCGTGGCTGCCGCCGGCGGGGGCGACGGGCGCGGGCCGCTGGCGCGTGCCGACGCCGTAGCCGGCCACGAATCCAATGGTGAGGCCCGCCGCGAGCGCGAAGCACCACCGGCGCCATCGAGGCGCGCGATCGGCTGTGGTGGCGCTCGGCAACGTCGGCGACGTCGGCGGCGTACCGGAGGCCCCGGCGGGACGGCGACCGGCACGACAATCGTCGGCTCGTGGCTGTCGGGTCGATCCGCGCGGTGTCGTCGCGGCCAAAGTCGAGATACGTCCGGGTTCCGGGATCCGACGCCTCGGTGTCCGGCACGCTGCCCGCCGGGGCGACGTCAACGTCGGCGAAACGCGCATCGTCGGCGGCCATGACGACCGAGATGGGCAGGTCGATCTCCGGCTCCCCTGTCGAGCAAACGGCAGCCGCGTGGCTCGGCGGCGCGCGAGGGACGGGGATGGCTGGTGGCGCTCGGCGGCCGCGTGACGACCGTCGCGTCCCGGCCCTTCTGAGGCGGCGGCCTCGACGTCCGGCTGCCCGCTGAGACCCGCCGCCGGCGTGATGGTCGTCGCCTGCCGCGGCGATGCACCCGGACACGCGCCTGCCGGAGCGCTTCGGGCGAATTCGAGCGCGGTCTCGAAGCGCGACGCCGGATCTCTCGGCGAAAGCGCGCGCCTGAAGGCGGCGCGCAGCATGTTCGTAGATCGTCGGCGCCCAGGAATGTCGCTGAGGCTGTCGAGGGCTGGCGCGCCAGGCCGCCGCTGACGCGGCGCGCTCGCCAGCAGCTCGTAGCACGAGCGCGGCGAGGGCTGAACACGTCGGCCCGGCGATCCCATTCACCGCCGGCGATGCGCTCGCGGCGGCTACGGCCGGCGCACCGGCGCGGCGACGCCGATCCGCTCGAGCGCCTGCGCGACGCCGATGCCCGTCAGCCGGGTATCGTCGAGGACAGCAGGACGTCGCGCGGGTGAAGACCGCCGTGGCGGACCTGGACCGCCGCCGCGAAGTCGAGCGCACCGGCACAGCTGGGCCGCCACCCGCAAGCGCGTCGACGGGCGGCGCCGCGCCGCATCCCCGGATCACCAGATCGACCGAATCGGCGGCGACAAATTCCTGGACGAGATAGGCGGAGGCGCCGTGCACCTCGGCGGCGATCGGCGCCGCGAGCGCCGGGTGCGTCAGGATCGGCGGCGATGAGGCGCTTGAACTCGGCGACGAGCTGCTGCACGCGCTCCGGCGCGAGGTCCAGGGTGAACAGCTTGACGGCCACGGGCCGGTCGCGCACGGCGTCGTGCGCCCGGAATACGGGGCCAAGAGCGTGCCGGCACCAACTCTGATGGAGAACACGAAAAGGTCCGAACGCGTCAGGTGGGTGCGCGCGCCAGAAGCTTCCGGTGTGCAGTGACGGACTCCTCCGGGAAGGCGCGTTCATGGTAACACGAAAATGCCGCAACCCGCCCCCCGCCGATGCGGCGTCTTAGTGCTGTCACATCAATCGAATAGCGCGTCCACGCGCTTGACAGTCCGAGCGGCGCTTTGAGACAGTAGGCATCCGGTGCAGGGTCAACTCAGCCGAACCTTCCCACGTCATCTTCGGACGGCCCTTCGCATGGATCCTGTGGACGTGCGGCGGTTCCTGATCCGGCGCCTGCGGCGGACTACGCCTACGACTTCCGTTCGGTGGCGTCGTTCTTTCGGGCGACTCGGCCGATCGCGCGGCGTGGGCCGACGCGATCGCCCGCGCACGCAGGCGCACGAACGCCGGCGCGCCGAGATTGCCGCCGTCATCGCCAGCCAGCAGGAACGGCGTCAGGCGCCGCCGCGCGCGCGAGGCGGGCAGTTGCTCGCCGATCGGCCGCACCGTCGCCGTGGTGACCGGCCAGCAGGCCGGGCTTCGGCGGCCCGGTTCACGCTGCTCAAGGCGCTGACGGCGCTGAAGCTCGCCGAGCAGGTGTCGCGCGATCACAAGGTCCCCGCGGTCGCGATCTTCTGGATCGATGCCGAGGATCACGACTGGGAGGAAGTCCGGTCGTGATGGTCTCGACGACGCGCTGGCGCCGCGCACCGTCTCGCTGCCGGCGCGGCCTGGCGTCGAGCCGGCGCTCGGTCGCCACCGTCCGGCTTCGACAACTCCGTCCTCGACGCCCTCGCCGAGATCGAACGCATCCCTCCCGCCGACTGAATTCCGCGCCTCGATCCTGGCCGGCCTCCGCCGCGCTTACGCGCCCGGCGTCGGGCATGGCTGACGCGTTCGGACGGTGGCTCGAGGAAGTGCTCGGCGAGCGCGGGCTCGTCGTCTACGACTCTCCGATCCGGCGTCGAAGCCGCTCGTCAGCCATGGTCTCGCGCGCGAGCTGCCGATGCCCGGGCAGACCGTCACAGCTCGCGGCGCTCGCCGGATCCGATCCTCACCGCGCGCGGCTATCACGCGCAGGTGCATGCGCTCGACGACAGCCTGGCGCTGTTTCACCTGAACCAGGACGACGGCAGCCGGCGCGCGATCAGGCAGCAGGACGGACGCGTTCCTGGTCGGCGACCATCCGTATGCGCGCCGCCACGCTGGTCACGCAGGCGACGCGAACGTCCGGCCGGGTTCAGCCCGAACGTGCTGCTGCGCCCGATCGTCCAGGACACGCTCTTCCCGACGATTTGCTATGTCGCCGGCCCGAACGAGCTTCGCCTATCTCGGCCAGCTGCGCGGCGTCTACGCACACTTCGGCGTGCCGATGCCGCTCTTCTACCCGCGCGCCACCGCGACGATTCTGGATTCGGCCGCGCTCCGTTTTCTGACGAAGCTTACAGCTGCCGCTCGAGGCGCTTCAGGCCCAGGACGAAGCGGCGCTGAACGAGCTGCTCAAGACCCAGATTCCGCCGGTCGTCGACGAGGCGTTCGTCGCCTCGGCGCAGGCGATCGACGCGCAGATGACCCGGCGTCATCCAGACGCTGCCGGCGCTCGACCCGGACGCTCGAGGGGGCGGCGCGCTCGACGCTCGAACGGATGCAGCGGCGGATCTGCAGACGCTGCACGGCAAGATGATTCAGAGCGGCCAAGCGGCGCGACGAGACGCTGCGCCGTCAATTCATCCGCGCGCGGGCGCTCGCCTTCCCGGCGGCCACGCCCAGGAACGGACCATCGGGTTCGTGTCGTTCCTCAACCAATACGGCCCGGCGCTCGTCGATCGCCTGGACGAAGAGCTGCCGCTCGACCTCGGCCGTCACTGGATCGTCACGATCTAGAGCCTGATGGACGCGAGACCCATCGACCTAGCGGGCGCGAATTCTGCACTGCGTCGTTCGCCGCGGCAGCTGACGCGGCACCGCTAAAGCGTGTGCCCTACTTGCCAGACGACTGATTCGGATCACATATTTGTCTCCGGACCGGCAGGAGCGTGCGACGATGGTCGAAGACATCGCGAAGGTCAGCGGCCCTTGCTGGCGATCCGGGGAATCAGGGCCGATAAGAATCTGAGAGCTGGTGCCCAAGGACCGTTCGGCCACGACACGCGTGAGAATTCAGGTCGCCGCCATCTGGCGGAAGCGTTGGGTGCGGCTCGCCGCGCTGGCGCTCGCCATCCCGGCGGTCGTCCTGTGCTTTGCCGCCACCTACTACTACGCTGCTTCGCGCGCCTGATCGACGCGCGGCTGGCGGGGCGCGGGAGACGGTGTTCCCGCGCGTGCTGGCCCGGCCGCTCGAGCTGCGCCGCGGCCAGTTCATGTCCGACGGCCAGCTGATCGATCGGCTGAACGAGCTCGGCTACGCCCAGCGCGAATACCCTGAGAAGCTCGGCGAGTTCGCGATCGGCAGCGGCACGATCGCGATCGTGCCGCGGGCGCCGGAGCTCAAGGGCCAGGTGGTCCGCGTCGTGTTTCAGAAGCCGGCCCAGCCCGACGTGAAGAAGGCCTCGAAGACGGCGCCGAAGCGCCCCCGCCGCGGCCACCCGATCGCGTCCTGCGCCTCGAACTGGGCACCAAGGCCGCCGAGCGCCTGGTGCTCGACGCGCCGGTGCTGACGGCGCTCGCCGGCGGCGAACGCGCGAAGCGGCGGCCGGTGTCGTTGCGGGTGATTCCCGAGCGCATGACGCAGGCGGTGCTCGCCATCGAGGATCGGCGCTTCTTCGAACACCCCGGCGTCGATCCGATCGGCATCGTCGGCGCGATCCTCTCGAACCTGCGCGGCAAGCGCGCCTACACCGCCGGCGCCAGCACCATCACCCAGCAGGTGGCGCGCAACGTCTTCCTGCCGAAGATGTTTCCGGGGATGACGCTGAAGGACGCGCGCGAGAAGTCGCTGCGGCGCAAGCTGCTCGAAGTGTGGGTCGCCGCTCATCATCACCACGCGCGCGTCGAAGGACGCGATCCTCGAGATGTACCTGAACGACATGACGCTCGGCCAGCGCGGATCGTTCGGCATCGTCGGCGTGCCGGAGGCGTCGCGGCTGTTCTTCGGCAAGGACGTCAGCAACGTCACGCTCGCCGAAGCGGCGACGATCGCCGGCGTCTGTCAGTCGCCGTCCGCGCTGTCGCCGTTCAACAACCCCGACGCGGTGCAAGGAGCGGCGCAACGTCGTGCTGCAGGCGATGGTCGACGCCGGCTACGTCACCGCAGGAGGCGGCCGACCGCGCCGTCCACGAACCGCTGGTCGTCGTCCAGCGCGCGCTCGAGGCCGAGGCGCCGTATTTCGTCGACTACGTCGGCCAGACGCTCGCCGACCAGTACCCGGGGCTCACCACCACGACCACGGAGGCGGTGGACGTCTACACGACGCTCGACCTGCACCTGCAGCGGCTGGCGCAGGACGCGGTGCGCGACGGCCTGACGCGGGTCGACCAGCTGCTGTCGCGGCGCAAGCGTCGCGGCAAGGCGGAAGCGGCGCTGATCGCCGTCGATCCGCGCAGCGGCGAGATCCTGGCGTTCGTCGGCGGCCGCTCCTACAACCAGTCGCAGCTACAACCGGGCGATCGTCGTCGCGGCGGCAACCGGGGTCGGTCTTCAAGCCGTTCGTCTACCTGACCGCGTTCGAGGAAGCGGCGGCCGGCGGGCGCACTGACGTCACGCCGGCGTCGATCACCAACGACGAGCCGGAAACCTTCGAGTTCGACGATCAGGTGTGGACGCCGGAGAACTACGAGGGGAGCTACGACGGCCCGATCACGTTCCGCCAGGCGCTGGCGCACTCGCGCAACCTGGGCACCATCCACGTCGCCGAGGCGGCCGGCTACGATCGCGTCGCCGCGTTCTGGAAGAACCTGAAGCTCGGCAATGCGCCGAAGGCCTATCCCTCGATTGCGCTGGGCGTCTTCGAGGCGACGCCGCACGAGATCGCGGACGGCGCTACACGCTGTTTCCGAACGGCGGCATCATGCGGCCGCTGAAGCACCTCGACGCGAATCACGCGCGGCGGCAAGGACGTCACCAGAAGGACAGCGCGGAGCCGAGGACGGTCGCGCGCGCGGACACGACCTTCCTCGTCACGAACATGATGCGCAGCGTGCTGAACGAAGGCACCGCGGCGGGGGCGCGCGGCCAGCGGCTTCACGCTCGATGCGGCGGGCAAGACCGGCACGACCAACGACCTGCGCGACGCGTGGTTCGTCGGCTTCACGCCCGGAGCTGTCCGACGGTGGTCTGGGTCGGCTTCGACGACAACCAGCCGGTCGGCCTCAGCGGCTCGCGGGCGGCGCTGCCGATCTGGACGCAGTTCATGCACACCGCGCTCGCCGGCCGGGCCAGCCTGCCCTTCGACGTCCCGGAGTGGCATCACGCTTCGTGGACATCGACCCGCTGAACCGGCAAGCTCTGCCACGGCCGTCGTGCCCGAAGACCTTCAACGAGGCCTTCTGTCCGGCACCGAGCCGACCGCGGTCTGCGACCTGCATCGGTGAACACAGCAGGGGCGGTAGGGCAGGTAGGTGCAGGTAGACAGCCTGGCTTAGGCATCGAAGCCTCTGTCGACCTCTACCCATCCAGCCACCACACTGCCAGCCCACCAGACCCATCCATCCGCCCCCGTATAATCACCACAGCATGAACCGCGAGGTCTTCGCCGCCGTCGCCGACGCGCTCGAGCGCGGGGAGCCGGCGGCCCTCGTCACCATCGTCTCGACCACCGGCTCGACGCCGCAGCGCGTCGGCGCGAAGATGCTCGTGTTCGGCGACGGCCGCATCGTCGGCACCATCGGCGGCGGCTGCTACGAGAACGACGCGTTCTGGAAGGCGCGCGAGGCGATTCCGAGCCGCGGCGCCGCAGCTCGTGCACTACGAGCTGTCCGACGACTTCGCGCAGGAGACCGGCCTCGATCTGCGGCGGACAGATGGACGTCTACATCGAGCCGATCGAGCCGTCGCCCGAGCTCTACATCGTCGGCGCCGGCCACGTCGGCTTTCACCTCGCGCGGATCGCGCAGGAGGTCGGCTTCCGCGTGCACGTCGCCGACGACCGCGAGAAGTTCGCGAACGCCGAGCGCTTCCCCACCGCCGCCGAGATCGTCGTCGACGACATCCCGTCGTGGATCGCGCGCGCCGACGATCCCGCGCGCACGCCTACGTCGTCATCGTCACGCGCGGCCACACCAACGATCTCGAGGCGCTGCGCGCGCTCGCGCCGCGCGACCTGCGCTATCTCGGGCTGATCGGCAGCCGCGCCGAAGGTCGCGCGCATCTACGACGCGCTCACCGACCGACGCAGATGCCGGCCGAGCTGCTGACGCGCGTCCACGCGCCGATCGGCCTCGACATCGGCGCGGTCACGCCGCAGGAGATCGCCGTCAGCATCCTCGCGGAGCTCATCGCCGTCAAACACGGCAAGGCCCACTCCGCCGTCGATGCGCTGGGCTCCACCGCGCTCTGCAAGCTCTCGAGGCTCAAGTCTGCAGTGAGTCGCCTCGAGAGCTGAGCACTTGAGGTCGATCGCCACGTATGTCGCTCCTCATCCGCGGCGGCGATCGTTCTGACGATGAACGATCGCCTCGGACATCGTCGACGGCGACGTGTCGATCCGCGACGGCCGCATCGCCGGCGATCGGGCCGAACATCGCCGAGCCGCACGATCGCGTCATCGACGCGCGCGGCGGCTACGTGCTGCCCGGCTTCATCCAGACGCACATCCATCTGTGCCAGACGCTGTTTCGCGGTTACGCCGACGATCTGCCGCTGATGGACTGGCTGCGGACGCGCGTCTGGCCGATGGAAGCCGCGCACACGCCGGCGACGCTGCGCGCCGCCGACGCGGCTGGCGACGACCGAGCTGCTGTGCCAGCGGCACGACCGTCGGTGCTGACGATGGAGACGGTGCACGACACCGATGTGGTGTTCGAGGCCGTCGCGGACAGCGGCCTGCGCGCGACGATCGGCAAGTGCATGATGGACTTCGACGCGCAGGTGCCGAGGCGGCTGCAGGAGGAGACGCGGCACTCGATCGACGAGAGCGTCGCGATCCGCACGCGCTGGCACGGCGCGGCGAACGGCCGGCTCGCACGCCGGCGTTCGCGCCGCGCTTCGCCGTGTCCGTGCTCGCGCGAGCTGCTCGAGGCGGTCGCCAGCCTGTCGCGACCAGCACGCACGCGCTGGTGCACACGCACGCGTCGGAATCGCGCGACGAGATCGCGATCGTCCAGGAACAGATCTCCGGCGGCGCTGCACGAACATCGAGTATCTCGCGAGCGTGCAGCTCGGCGTCGCCGCACCTGTGCGCGGCGCACTGCGTGTGGGTGGACGATCGCGGATCAGCAGCTGCTCGCCGACCACGACGTCAAGGTGATGCACTGCCCGGGATCGAACCTCGAAGCTCGGATCCGGGCATCGCGCCGGTGCCCGAGATGCGCGCGCGCGGCATCACCGTCTCGCTCGGCGCCGACGGCGCCGCGTGCAACAACCGGCTCGACATGTTCGAGGAGATGCGCCTCGCCGCCATGCTGCAGGCGATGCGCGACAGGCAGCCGGCGTCCTGCCGGCGCGCGACGTGCTTGTGGATGGCGACGCGCGCCGGCGCGCGCACGCTCGGTCTCGAGGACGAGATCGGATCGCTCGAGGTCGGCAAGCGCGCCGACGTCATCGTCGTCGATCGGGACCGGCCGCACCTGGCGCCCGGGACCGGATCCGTACTCGACGCTGGTCTACGCCGTCCGCGGCAGCGACGTGCGGACGACGATCGTCGACGGCACGTGCTCGTGGACGATTTGAACCGGTCCTGAGTCGACCGCACCGAAGTGGTGGCAGAAGCCCGCACGCCGCGCACGAGTTGGCGTACGAGCTGGAATCTGATGAAGATCAATATCGCCGTCGCCGTTGCTCCTTCTGTCTACCGTACCCGGAAGCGTTTGCCCAGCAAACCGCTCAGCAAACGGCCTTGATGCGGAAGGCGTCGGTCAAACTGTGGACGGGTTTCACGCCTCCGCGGCGTTGGCGCGCTGGTCATGCCGGTAACGGATACGAAGTGCTAGCTAATTTCCTCGGATGGAAGCGCAACAACAGCCCCCCGCCACTAGCAGCGTAGGGCTGTTTTCAGTTGGTGGCACTCTGGCCTGGCTGGGGCGCAAGACCGTCAGAAAAGCCCTCAGCCCGCAGACACATTGCGCGTCAGCGTCGGCAAAGCGGCAGGCCTGTAGATCGCGCCGCTGGTAACCGCTGTTTGTTCGATCACGCCCTGCCTCGCGGTTACGTGGATGTTTTCGATGAGGACGTCCACGCCCTGGCCGGACAGCACAACCGGCTGGCTTGCATCATGTCAGACGCCGGTCCGGGCTTCGCCTCGCTGGCGGGAGCGCGCGCAGCTCGAAGGCACCGTGGAACTCGGAACCGTCCCGTCCAGGTCAGGTCGATGCCGCTGGCCGTCCACCGCGCTCAGGACCGTGCCCTTGTTGAACGTCATGCCCCCAGCACTGTGCTGCTCCTGGCAATCGTGTCACGCGGCACTGGTTGATGACGCGGAGGTAGATCGCGCCCGGCGTCCCAGCAGGTGGCAGCGTCGCCTGCGCCCGCCCACGATTCGATTGCGCCAATGTGAACCCGGAGGACGAGCACGGCGAGGATGGCTGTTCGCATGATCCCTTCATTGCTGCACGGATCGCCCGGCGAGGCGCAGTCCGAACACCAGCACAGCGAGGGCGGGCGTTCTCATGGCTTCTCCGGTTACGGCGCCGAGCGTCGACGCCTGATGCTCGCCGACTCTTCCATCTCAACCCATTGCCCCTCAGATCCGGACCACGTTAGCGACCGATGGGCGTGTTCCCCCCTGCGCGACCGTCCACACGGAAACCGAGGTCGGCGCCTGGAAGAATCGCCTTCTGTTTGCGGTTGACGCTTGTGAAGGCGCCGGGCGCGGCTCACCTGAGGCGACTGGGGGCGCTTGAGCCTGGTCCACATCCCGGCTGCAAACGTCGCGGCTTCCCACTGGGGCCGCGATGGACGCGCTTGCATGCGTCGTAAGCGCCGAACGCTCACCTGATATGCTCAGTTTAGCGTCTCTCGGTCGGACGCGGCCGGGTTGTCTTGCGAGGCTACTGTCCCGCGTGTCGGCGTTGTTGTTGTATAATCGTTAGCAGTCAGTCGTTTAGAGTGCTAACTCCTGTATGAACCACCGATGAACCAGAGCCACGACATCAACTCTCGTCCAGGCCGCGTGTTGGCGGCGCTCGTGCGCGAGACATCTCGTCGGGCGAGCCTGTCGCCTCGTCGCTGCTCGTGACGGCGGCTGGGCTGGGTGTGTCGTCGGCGACTGGTGCGAACATCCTGGCGCGCCTCGAGGAAGAGGGCTACGTCCAGCAGCCGCATACCTCGGCCGGTCGCATTCCCACCGATCGCGGCTATCGCTTCTACGTGGATCTCGCTGCTCGAAACCAAGCGGCCGACGGAATGCCGCGACCGCGGTCGAAGCGCGACTGCGGCGCGACAGCCCTGACCGCTTGCTCGATTCCGGTCGCTGCCGCACGTCTCGCACGATGCTGTCGCAGGCCTCGCGCACGATCGGGTTTCGCCAGCCGGTCGGCGCACGCCGTCGCTGTCTTCGACCGCGTCGAGTTCGTGCCGCTCAGCGACACGCGCGTTCTCGGTGCATCATCGTCGCCAGCGGCGGACACGTGATTCAGAAGGTCATCGACGTCGGCGAGCGGCTCGAGGCCGACGACCTGCGCCAGGCCTCGAACTATCTCAACAGCGAAGTTTTCCGGGCTGCCGCTGCATCGCGCGCGCGAGGCCGTCTTCGAGCGCATCAACGAGGAACGGTCTGCTGTTCGACGCGCTGCGCGCGCGGGCGATGCGGCTCGCGACGACCACGTTCTCCGACTTGCCCGGACGGGCGAACGATTTACGTCGAGGGCGCCGTCGTCTGCTCGACGATGCCGAGCGGCTTGACGCTGGCGACGCTGCAGACGCTGCTGCAGATGATCGAAGAAAAACAGAAGCTGCTGCAGATGCTCGACGAATACATCGACGGACATGGCTCTCGTCGGTCTTCATCGGCGCCGAACATCTGGATCCGAGCCTGCGTCCCTTCAGCTTGATCGTGTCCACCTACGACGATGGGGCGGGAACCGGCGCGGTCGGCGTGCATCGGTCCGACCCGGCATGCGCTATCCGCGCGCGATCGCCGTCGTCGATGGCGCGGCGCAGGCGGTGTCTCGCGCGTCCTGCGCGATCCCAACTAGCTGAGTCTATGAGCTGACGACACGTCGATCGCTGATGCTGACGGCCGAATCGCCGGACGCTGGAAGTCCATCAGGCGACGCGCCGGCGCGCGCAGTGGCTGGACGCCGCCGATCGCCGGATCTGCAGCGCGAGCGCGACGACTACTACGATCGCTTGCTGCGCAAGACCGCCGAGTTCGACAACTACCGCAAGCGCATCGAGCGCGAGCGCCGCGAGCAGGCCGACCAGGCGGTCGTCGACCTGCTGCGAGATCTGCTGCTCGTCGTCGACGATTTCGATCGCGCGCTGACGGTGGACGCCGGCGACGGCGGCGCGGCGTACCGCAAGGGCGTCGAGCTGATCCACGGCAAGCTGCACGGACCTGCTGCGCAAGTACGGCGTGAAGCCGATCGAGGCGCTCGGCGCCGATTTCGATCCGAACCTGCATCAGGCGGTCATCCACGAGGAGAGCCCCGAGCACCGCGAAGGCGAAGTGATCGGCGAGCTGCGCAAGGGCTACATGATTGGCGATCGCCTGCTGCGGCCGGCGATGGTGAAGGTGGCGAAGGCGTGAGCAAGCGCGACTACTACGAAGTCCTCGGCGTGCCGCGAACGGCGACCGAGATCGAAATCAAGAGCGCCTACCGCAAGCTGGCGATGAAGCATCACCCGGATCGCAATCCGGGCGACCAGCGCCGCGGAAGAAAAGTTCAAGGAAGCGCGCCGAGGCGTACGCGATCCTCGCCGATGCCGAGAAGCGCAGCGCTCTACGATCGCTTCGGCCACGCCGGCGTGAGTCGGCGCCGGCGCCGGCGCCGGGTTCGATCCGTCGCGTGTTCCAGGAGTTCGGCGACTTCGCCGACATCCTCGGCAACATGTTCGGCTTCGGCGATCTGTTCGGCGGCGGCGGCCGCCGGCGCGGCGGTCCGCAGCGCGGCGCTGATCTGCGCTACGACCTCGAGATCACGTTCGAGGAAGTCGGCGCACGGCGCCGAAACGTCGATCCAGATTCCGCGCCAGGAGAACTGCGAGACCTGCAACGGATCCGGCGCGGCGGCCGGATCGTCGCCAGCGACCTGTCCGCAGTGCCGCGGCCAGGGCCAGGTCCGCTTCCAGCAGGGCTTCTTCACCGTCGCGCGCACCTGCCCGCAGTGCCGCGGCGCCGGCCGGATCATCACCAAGCCGTGCAACGCGTGCCGCGGCGCCGGCCGCGTCGCGCGCGAGCGCAAGATCACGGTCAAGATTCCGGCCGGCATCGCCACCGGCCAGCAGCTGCGGCTGCAGGGCGAAGGCGAGGTCGGGCTCGGCGCGGCGGCCCGGCCGGCCATCTCTACGTCGTCGTCCACGTGCAGGAGCACGAGTTCTTCCGGCGCGACGGCATCAACCTGTTCTGCGAGATTCCGGTGAACTTCACGACCGCTGGCGCTCGGCGGCGAGATCCAGGTGCCGACGCTCGACGGCACCGAGACGGTCAAGGTGCCGGAAGGCACGCAGACCGGCACGACGCTCGCGGCTGCAGCGGCAAGGGCATGCCCGACGTGAACGGCCGCGGACGCGGCGATCTGTTCGCGACCGTGCAGGTGCAGACGCCGCAGAAGCTGACCCGCGAGCAGCGCAAGCTGCTCGAACAGCTCGCCAAGGCGCTGCCGAAGGACAAGTTCGAGCCGCGCCCGCGCGACGGACGACGAGCAGGACGAGCGGAACCTGTTCGATCGCGTCAAAGACATGTTTGGGTAGATCCGCGTGAATCTACCCCGCGCTCGAGCGTCCGCTGCGACGGACGCGGATCTCGTCCTGGCGCTGCGATCGACGATTTCCATCCGACCGCCGTCGAAGAGCCGCGACGGCGCCGCCCGAGTGTTTTTTGCGACGTCTGCCGAGCGCGACGCTGCTCGCGCATGCGCCGGATCGCGTTACCGCGTCGAACGGCCTCGACGTGCCCGGACGAAGACTGGGCCCGCCGATCGCAGGCGAACTCTGCAGCCGATCACGATCGGCCGCATTGACCGATCGTTTCCGACGAATCCCGAATTCGAACCCCGAATCCCGAGTCCGAATCGAATCCCGAACCTCTGATCTCGACCGATCGTGATCCAGCCCTCCATGGGCTTCGGCACCGGCCATCACGCGACGACGCAGCTGTGTCTCGAGGCGCTGCAGGCGATCGATCTGACCGGCGCCCAGCATCCTCGACGTCGGGCACGGGATCGGGCGTGCTCGCGATTGCGGCGGTCCGGCTCGGCGCCGCGCGCGCGCTGGGCATCGACGTCGACGCGGACGCGATTCAGCGCGGCGCGCGAGAACCTGACGCTCAACCCGAGGTCGCCTCGCGCGTGAGGTTCGAGGTCGGCGACTCACCTCGCCGACGCGCGCAGCGGTTTCAAAACTGTGGCGTCCTGGCTTAGCCGGACCTCAGGTCCGCCTGAAGGCGAATCCACGGCACGTTTTGAAACCGCCTCTTCCGCTGACGTTCGCGCCGACCATCCCGACAGCCAACCTGACCGGCGCCGCTGCTCGTCCGCTCGGCTGCACGAACGCTGCTCGACGCCGTGAGACCTGGCGGCGATTCTCGATCCTGAGCGGGCTGCAGCGTTCACGAGCGCGACGAGGTGATGCGCGTTTGCCGGCACCTCAACCACGTGGGAGCAGCACCGTCGGAGAATGGGTCGGCTGACCGTGAAAAACATGACAGTCAACCGCTCCAGCCCGGATTCCGGTCTAATAGAGCGTGATGACTCGAGCTATGCGGTGCTCTCGCATCGTGCTCTGACGTGCGGCCGCAGTACTCGGCGGCTCAGCAGCCGGCGCCGTTGCAGCGGCCAGCGCCTGGCGTCGCAGCGCCCGCGCGCGATACGAGCGCGCAACCGACGGAAGCGCCGACGCCGCTCCGGTCGCATCAGCGGCCGCGTGGTCGCGGCCGACAGCGGGCGGCCGGTGAAGCGGGCGCGCGTGTTCGTGACCGCCGTCGAAGCTCCCCGGCGGCCGCGGCGTGCTCACCGACGACACGGCGCGTTCGAGCTGACCGAACTGCCGGCCGGCCGCTACACGCTCACCGTGTCGAAGTCGGGATTCGTGTCGCTGGTCTGCATGGACAGCGCGCGGCCGCTGCAGGCAGGGACACCGCCGCAACTGGGCGATGGCGCAGCAGCTGAAGGGCGTCGAGTTCCGGCTGCCGCGCGGCGGCGTCATCTGCGGGCCGCATCGTGGACGACGACGGCGAGGCGGTGCCGGGCGCGCACCGTTCGCGTGATGCGCTACCAGTATCTGCAGGGCGATCGCCGGTTGACGCCGGCCGGAACGGGTCAAACCGACGACCGCGGCCAGTATCGCGTCTGGGGCTTGATGCCCGGGCGATCACTACGTGAACGCGCTGACGCGGCTGCCGAACGCCGGCGGCCGCGGCTTTGGTCCGCCGCCTCCGCTGGCCGGCGCCGGCGTCGGACCGGGCGGTGGGGCCGTTCGCCGGTCGCGGCGGTACGCGGCGGGATCGATCCGGGCGCCGCCGCCGCGGCGGGCGGCGGGTGTGAACCCGGCGATGTTCTTCCAGAGCAACGACGATCAGGAACAGAGTCAACTCACGCGCCGACGCTACTACCCCAGCGCGACGTCGGTCAACGACGCGCGCGCGGTCACGGTCGGCGTCAGCCAGGAAGTGTCGACATCAACGTCAGCCTGCAGCTGGTGCGCACTCTCGCGCATCGCGGGCCGCGTGATGAATCCTGACGGCACGCCGACAAGCGGCGGCAACGTCAACCTGATGCCCGACCCGCCGCGGGCCGAGGCGCGCAAATCGGACAGAACTACGGCAGCCGGATCCAGCGCGACGGCTCGTTTGCGATCGGCAACGTGCCGCCGGGGCGCTATCTGCTGCGTGCGCGCGGCGAAGGCGACACGCCGCAGTTCGCGACGCAGCCGCTCAGCGTCGATGGCGGAGACGTCGAGCGACGTCACGGTGGTGCTCTCCGGCAGGCGCGACCATCACCGGCACAGTTCGTTCCAGCCCGGACCCGGCGCAGTACCCGAGATCACGCAGGTCCGCATCGGCGCGCCGACGACGGACCAGACCGCGTTCGGACCGCAGGCCAACGCGCGCGTGGACAAGGACGGCCGGTTCACGCTGTCGGGCGTGTCCACGGGTCCGCACCTGATCCGGCCGAACGGCAACATGCGCGGGTGGTCGCTGAAAGTCGGTGACGCTCGACGGCCGCGACATCACCGACACGCCGATTGAGGTCCGCAGCCGGCCAGACGCCTCGAACGTCGCGATTGTCTTCACCGACAAAGTCACGGAGTGAGCGGCACGATCACCACGGAATCGGGCACGCCGATGCCGGACTTCACGGTGCTGGCCTTCCCCACCGATACGACGCTCTGGCGGCCGCAGGCGCGGCAGATCGTGACGACGCGCCCGGATCAGACGGGCAGCTACCGCATCCGCGGCCTGCCGCCTGGCTGACTACTACATCGTCGACCGTCGATCCGACGGAACAGGGCGAGTGGTTCGATCCGGCGTACTCGACGCGCATCGCGCCGGCGCTGCGCGCCTCACGCTGGCCGACGGCGATGTGAAGACGCAGGATTTCCGCGTGGTCGTCCGCCACTGGTCATTCCTCACGGAGCGCGACGATCGGGCTTCACCGCGCTGGGCGCCGCGCGCGGCGCCGGCTACGACACGCCAGACAACGCCACGGACGTCAGCACCACGGGCACAACGGCAAACGTGAAAGCGGGATCGAAGCGCGTGACGCCGTAGAGCAGATCTCGCCACCACGCGCCAGCGTCAGCGCCACGGCCGCGACGAGGCCGGCGACAAACGCCGAACGCGGTCAGCGCGCGTCATGCCGCGTCCCACCACCATCCCCAGAATCCACATGGGCCGGGCACCGCTAGCGATGCGAATGCCGATCTCGCGCCGTGCGTCGGCGTCAACGAGCAGCGAAATGACGCCGCAGATCCCGATCGTGGCGAGCGTCAGCGCCAGGCGCTGGCGGCACCAAGCCCAGCGGCAGCGTCGTGAAACCGGCCTGGGAAAGCGCATCGCCAGTCAGCCGTTCGAGCGTGCGCACCTCGGCGAGGGGAAGATTCGGATCGATCGACCGCACGGCTTCCCGCACGTGGCCGAGAACGGCAAGCGGATCGCCGTCGGTCCGAGCACGAACGTCATCGCCCGCCGCGTGCCGTTGCCGGCCGCACCCCATTGGAGCATGGGGCACGCATATCTCGGCGCGCGGCTTTTCGGCGATCGCGTTGTGTCGAACCTGCCCGACCACGCCGATGACGGTGATCCACGGATAGCGGTCGCTGTTGGCGCGGAACCGTTCGCCGACCGCGTCGTCGTTCGGCCAGTAGCGCCGGGCCATCGTGTCGTTGACGACTGCCACCACCGGCGCGTTTTCATCGTCGGTCTCGGCGATGAATCGTCCGGGCGAACGAGCGTCATCCCCATGCCCTCGAAATAGCCCGGCGTCACCACCTGCCAGTCGCCGTTCGGGTTCTCGCCCGGCAGCTTCGGACGGCCCTCCAGCGTGATCGACCAGTCGCCGATGGTGCCCGACAGCGGCAGCAGGCGCGTGGCGCCGACGGACTGGACGCCTGGGAATTCGCGCGAACTGCCGCCTGAGCGTGCGTCACGGTCCTGATCGCATCGGCGTCCGCCGGGGCACGCAGCGACCGGCAAGGTGGTGCGCACCGTCAGCGCGTGTCGCGGGTTGAAGCCGAGATCGATTCGACGGAGTTCGATGAAACTTCGCATCCAGCAGCAGCGGCGCCGATGAGGAGGACCACTGAAAAGGCCATCTGAGTGACCGCGAGCGATCCGCGGAACTGCTGACCCATTCGCCCGCCTGACTCCGCCCCAGCCACCTCCTGAGCGGCGTGCTGAGATCGGAGCGCGTCAACGCCAGCGCCGGTGCGACGCCGAACAACAATCCGGTCGCGAGGGCGAGAAACATCGTGAACGCCAGCACGCCGCCGTCGAGGCCGACGACGTCGATCCTCGGGATGCCGGGCGGACGCACGAACCAGCAGCACGCGTAGACCGAGGTAGGCGAGGCCCAGCCCCATCGCACCGCCAAGACCCGACAACAGCAGGCTTTCCGTGAGCAGTTGGCGCACGACACGTGCACGCGATGCGCCGATGGCCGTCCGCACGGCGATCTCGCGATGACGCCCATCGGACTTGGCCAGCATCAGGTTGGCGACGTTGGCGCAGGCAATGATCAGAATCGCGCCGACCGCGCCGAAGAGCACCCAGAGCGCGTAGCGCACGTCGCCCAGCACGAGGTCCTTGAGCGGCACGGCGGCGCGCCGCGTGATGTCCTCTGCTGCTCCAGCCGCCGCCGACTTTGTCGCGAATCCAGCGATCCTCGAAGCGCACGCAGCGTCATCGTCGCGCGCTCAGCGTGACGCCGCCGCGCAGCCGCGCGACGCCGATGAGCGAGCGATTGCCCCAGAAGCCCCAGTCAGGCGTCCGGAGATCGAGCGGCTGCCACAGCTCTGCTCGGCCGGTCATCGCTGAAGTCGAGCGGCAGCTTGAAGCCGGCAGGCATGACCCCTATGACTCGGGCCTGCGCTCCGTCCACGAGGACTCTGCCGATCGAGGATGTCGAGGCTCCCGCCGAAGCGGCGCTGCCACAGGCTGTGGCTCAGAACGATCTCACCTCGCAATCCCCTGCGGGTCGTCGGACGGGGCAAACGTGCGGCCGATGAGCGCGCGCGACGCTGAGCGTGGCGAAGATGTTCGGCGTCACCACGGCGGCAACCACGCGCGTTCCGGCTCCTGACCACCGGTGAGATTGGCAGCGCCGCCCATGACACAGCGACGCTCGCGAAGGTCGCCGTCTCGGCAGCGTAGTCGCGCACCTCCGGACCGGAGAGATGCGTGAGGGCGCCTTCTCGATCCGCCCCCACAGCATCGTCAGTCGCTCGGGCTCGCTTTCATACGGCAGCGGCTGCAACAGCACCGCTTTGACCAGGCTGAAGATGGCCAGTGTTGGCGCCAATGCCGAGCGCCAGCGTCAGGACGACGATCGCGGCGAACCCCGGCGCTCGCCTCAGCTGTCGACAGGCGTAGCCAAGATCTGATGACACAGATCGCTCCTTGGGAGCGTTAGACGGAGTCATTCGCCGAGTGGTTGATCCCATGGACACGCGTAAACTTGCCTTCGCTCGTCGTGGCCTTCGCGCACTTCTCGTAGTACGTCCGGTTGAACGGAGGACGACATGGCGACTCGGATGAAACATCTCGTGGTGGGCGCATCGATGGCGGTTGCTCTGGCTTTGGTGGCCGGCGCGACGACTAGCGTGGCGGCCGCGCTTCGCACGATACAGATGTTCGATCAGTGCGATCCGGACACCTTCAACGCGGCGTTCGGTGACGACACCTGTGTCGGCAACGCGGGAGGCGTGAAGCTGGACGTGTCCATCTCGCAGCTCATTCACCATGGGGCTGCCGGCGCTCTGGCACTTCACCCCGGATCCGGTCCGCATTCAGGAGGGGCATGGAGTTCATCGCCACGAACCATGGCGGCGAGGCTCACACGTTCACAGAGGTCGATCGAATTCGGCGGCGGATTCGTGGACGAGCTCAACGACATCCTGGGTCTCACGCCGGACACCCGAATGCGCGGCGCTGGTGCCCACCTCCCCAGCGGCCTGATCTTCCCGGACAGAGCACCGAACCGGAAGACGAAGAACCTGGGTGCACCACTACATGTGCTGCATTCACTCCTGGATGCGCACGGACGTGATCGTCCGGTAGCGCCTCAGAGATCGCCCCAGAGGAACTGCAGCACGCTGATCGCCGCGACCGGCGACGGCGTCGGCCCGCAGCGTGCGCTGACCCAGCGTCACGAGGCGGACGCCGCGTTCGTGCGCGGCCGCGCACTCTTCCTCGGTCCATCCGCCTTCGGGGCCAATCAGCACCGCGGCATCGCTCGGCGGCGGCTGCGTCTGGAGAGACCGACAGCGCCTCGACATCGGCGGCGGCTTCGGGCTCGACGAGCATCAGCCGGAGCGACGGCGCAGGTTCGTCGAGCAGGCCTCGATCGTCAACGGCATCTGAATCGGCGGCACCACGGCCCGGCGCGACTGCTTCACCGAGGCAATCGCGACGCGCCGCCACCGATCGATCCTGCGCGCCGCGCATCAGCGCCGCGACGGTGGTTTCCGTCCGCTTGGCGACGACGGGCTGCACGGCGGCGATGCCGAGCATGACCGCGTCACGGACGACATCGTCCATCTTGTCGCCCTTCAGCACCGCCTGCACCAGCGTCAGCGGCACCGCCGCTTCGGCCGCCGGTTCGATGCGCGACAGCAGTTGCATCGCGACCTCGCGACGGAGCGCGGTGGCCACCTTGGCGAGGAATTCGTGCCCGCGGCCGTCGAACACCGCGACGGTGTCGCCGACGCCGACCCGCATCACGCGCGTCAGGATGCCTTCCGCCTCGTCGCGCGGAGCGTGACGAAGTCGTCACTGGATCGAGCGCCGGTGCGAAGAAGCGGTGCATCGCGCGACGGATTATACGGTGCTGGTGCTTCGTGCTGGGTGCTGGGTGCTGGGTGCTGGGTGCTGGGTGCCTGGGTGCCGGGGTGCCGGTGCTGGGTACCGGTGCTGGTGCCGGGTGCTGGGCGCCGGGCGCTGATCAAACTTGCGAATCGTCGCGATCGGCGCATGCGTCGGCCCTATTGGCGCATCTGCCGGAAACCTCGCGGATAGCACCCGGACGACCGGTTACCATCCCGCGCTGCCGTAAAGGGACCACAGACGTTCTCATCGCGGGCACGAACTACCTGATCGCCAAAACCTGCGCGAGCACTGTGCGCCCGGTACTGCACTCGGCACGCCCGCACCGGCACCCGCACCCGGCACCCGCACCTGGCACCCGAGCACCCAGCACCGCAGCACCCAGCACCCAGCACCGCAGCAGCCGCCGCCACGGAGTCTCGCAGAGCCCCGCTGCTATACTGCGCGCCGATGTTTTTCCGCGGACAGATCGTCGGCAAATACAAGATCCTTTCGACGATCTGGCAGCGGCGGCTTCGGCACGGTCTACCTCGCGGAAGACACCTGGATCGACAAGAAGGTCGCGCTCAAGGTTCCGCACAAGCAGGGCGTCGACTTCGGCGAGCTGCTGCGCGAGCCGCGGCTGCTCGCCACGCCTCAATCATCCGAACATCGTCACGATCCTGACGGCGGAGAAGCAGGAGAACGTCTTCTTCATCGTGATGGAGTTCGTGCCGGGCGAGACGCTCGAGACGATCATCGCGCGCGACGGCGCGCTCGACGTCGCGCGCGCGCTCGACTACACCTGCCAGATCTGCGAACGCCGTCGATCACGCGCACCGGCAGGGCGTGCTGCACCGCGACCTGCGGCCGTCGAACGTGCATCGTCACCGACAGCGGCCTGCTGAAGGTCGCCGACTTCGGCACGTCGCGCTTCCTCGAGATCGCGGCGCACGGCACGACGGTCATCGGCAGCCCGCCGTACATGGCGCCCGGAGCAGTTCCACGGCAAGGCGGTGTTCGCGTCGGACCTCTACTCGCTCGGCGTGACGATCTACCAGATGCTCACCGGCGCTGCTGCCGTACGACACGCCCTCGCCGGCCGACCTCGATCGGCTGATGCAGCGGCGAGCTGCTGACGCGCGCCGCGGCTGAAGAACCCGAAGATCCCGAAGGCGATCAACGACATCGTCCTGAAGGCGATGGCGCCGGACATCCATCGCCCGCTACCAGCGCGCCGGCGATCTGCTCGACGACGTGCTGGCCGCGCGCGGTCGGACCTGGGCGCCGCGCCGCACGGCGCACGCGCCGCCGACGCCGAAGCGCGTCGCCGAGGCGCGCCGCGACGACATCCAGCGTGCGCCTGCAGGCGCGCGAGGCGCCGCAGCCGCGCTTCTGCTGGCATTGCCGCAAGCCGCTGCACGCGCGATCCGATCGCTGCCCGTTCTGCGGGGAAGCGCAGTAGATGATAGATCACCCAGATCGGTCGAGGACCGGTTACTGAAGTAAGGAGCGTTTCGATGGCGATTTCCCGGGACCGGCAAGATCTGGATGAACGGCAAGCTGGTCGAGTGGAAGGACGCGACCATTCACATCGCGTCGCACGTCATCCACTACGGCAGCGGCGTGTTCGAAGGCGCGCGCTGCTACGCCACGCCGACGCGGATCGGCCTGCTTCCGGCTCGACGCGCACATGCAGCGGCTGCAGCACTCGATGAAGATCTACCGGATGGAGTACGCCCTCGACCTCGCCGGCTGGCAGCACGCGGTGCTCGACACGATTCGCGCGAACCACGATGAAGGCCTGCTACATCCGGCCGATCGTGTATCGCGGCTACGAGTCGCTCGGCGTGAACCCGTTCACCTGCCCCGTCGACGTGGCGATCTCTGCTGTGGGAATGGGGCGCCTATCTCGGCAAGGAGAGCGCTCGAGGAAGGCGTGCGACGTCAAAGATCGCGTCGTGGTCGCGCATGGCGCCGAACACGCTGCCGGCGATGGCCAAGAGCGCGGCGAACTACGCGAACTCCGGCCTGATCAAGATGGAAGCGATCACCGACGGCTACAGCGAGGGCATCGCGCTCGACGTCTACGGCAACGTCAGCGAAGGCAGCGGACAGAACATCTTCATCGTGCGCGACGGCGCCGATGCACACGCCGCCGCTCGCCTCGTCGATTCTCGGCGGCATCACGCGCGACTCGGATCATGACCCTGGCGCGCGACCTCGGCTTCTACGCGTCCAGCGAAACCGTCGCTGCCGCGCGAGGCGCTCCTACATCGCCGACGAGGTGTTCGTGGTCGGCACCGCGGCGGAAGTGACGCCGATCCGATCGATCGACAGGATCACGGTCGGCAGCGGCCGGCGCGGTCCGGTCACGGAAGCGCTGCAGCGCGCGTTCTTCGACGTGATCAACGGCGAGGTTCCGGCACGCCACGGCTGGCTCGACCTACGTCGTATCAGGAGGAGGCGGCGCTGCGATCGCGCCGCGCAAGCACTGTCGCCGGCAGCAGCTAGGGGCCAGCGTGCACGTCAACGACCTCCTGAAAATCGCCGTCGAGAGCGGCGCCTCCGACCTGCACCTGAAGGTCGGCAGCTTCCCGATGATGCGCCATGCGCGGCGCGCTGCATGCCGGCGACCGACGAGAAGAGGCTGGACCACGACGACGTCGTCGCGATGAGCGCGGCCGTCATGTCGACGACGCAGCGCCAGAAGTTCAAGGAGACGCAGGAAGTCGACCTCGCCTACAGCGTGCCAGGCCTCGGCCGCTTCCGCTGCAACATCTTCCAGCAGCGCGGCACCGTCGGCATGGTGCTGCGCGTCATCCCGATGCAGATCCGGTCGATCGACGGAACTCGGCCTGCCGCCGGTGCTGCAAGACGATCGCCGATGAGGAACGCGGCCTCGTGCTGGTCACCGGCACGACCGGCAGCGGCAAGAGCGACGACGCTGGCCGCGATGATCGACCACATCAACCAGACGCTGCCGGCGCACGTGATGACGGTCGAGGATCCGATCGAGTTCCTGCACCGCGACCACAAGTCGATCATCAACCAGCGCGAGGTCGGCGGTCGACACGCGATCGTTCGCGCAGGCGCTGCGCAGCGCGCTGCGCCAGGATCCCGACGTCATCCTGGTCGGCGAGATGCGCGACTTCGAGACGATCGAAACCGGCGCTGCTCGCGGCGGAGACCGGCCACCTCGTGTTCTCGACGCTGCACACGCTCGACGCCACCGAGACGATCAACCGCATCATCGCCGTCTTCCCGCCGCACCAGCAGAAGCAGATCCGCCTGCAGCTGGCCAGCGTGCTGCAGGGCGGTCGATCTCGCAGCGTCTGATGCCGCGGCATCGACGGCACGCGGCCGCGCGCCGGCGGTCGAAGTGATGATCAGCACCGCCGTTCATCCGCGACTGCATCGTCGACAAGGACAAGACGCACCTCATCCGCGGCGCGATCGCCGCGGGCACGTCGCATGCACGGCATGCAGACCTTCGATCAGTCGATCTTCAGCCTGTTCGAGCAGGGTCTCGTCTCGCTACGACGAAGCGCTGCGCTGGGCGAGCAACGTCGACGAGTTCAAGCTGCAGGTGCAGGGCATCGCGACGACGTCGGACATGAGCCGCGAAGACATGGCCCGCACCGTTCTCAGCCCGCCGGAAATCACCCGCTTCGGTTCAGCATCCCCGGATTTCCGTCCGCTACGTGGCGTCCGGCTTCAGCCGACCTTCGCTATAATCCCACCACACTACATGCCGCTTGACGCTGGCACGCGCCTCGGCGCATGAAGTCGTGTCGGCGCTCGGCGCGGGCGGGATGGGCGAGTGTATCGAGCGCGCGATACGAAGATCGGACGCGACGTTGCGCTGAAGATCCTGCCCGAGTCGTTCGTCCACGATCCGAGCGCGTCGCGCGGTTTCAACGCGAGGCGCAGGTGCTCGGCGCGCTGAATCACCCGCACATTGCCGCGATCTACGGCCTCGAAGAGTCTGGCGCGGCAGCAGTTTCTCGTCCTGGAGCTTGTCGACGGCGAGACGTTGGACGCTCGGCTGAAGCCGCGAGCGATCCCCGTCGACGAGGCGCCACGATCGCGCGGCAGATCGCCGACGCACCCCAGGCGGCGCACGACAAGGGAATCGTCCACCGCGACCTCGCCGGCAAACATCGCGCTGAACCGGGACGCCAGGTGAAGGTGCTGGATTTTGGGCTGGCAAAATTCAGTGCGGGCGAGGCCGGCGATAAAGCCTCCGGCGGTCTCACGCGATTCTCGACCGTTGATGCGTTCGCCGCGCGACCAGGCGGAATGATTCTCGGACGGCCGCCCACATGAGAATCCCGAACAGGCGAAGGGCCGCGCGGCCGACAAGCGCACCGACGTCTGGGCGTTCGGCTGCGTGCTCTTCGAGATGCCTCGCCGGTAAGCGCGCGTTCCAGGGCGAGGATACATCACCGATGTCATCACGTCGATCATGCGCGACGAGCCCGACTGGCAGGCGGCTACCGCAGGATCTGCCGACAGCAGTTCTGAACCCTGATCCAGCGCCGCCTGCACAAGAATCGTCAACAGCAGCGCATCGCCGACATCGCGGGTAGCGGCAAAAGCTCCTTCCTGAACGAGCCGGGCGAGGCTGCGACACGGGCGACCTGGAGCAGCGGATGCGATCCGCCCGGTCGGTCCAGCCACGATCTGGAAGTCCGCGACGATCGGTCTTGCCGTGTTGGCTATCGCCGCGGCAGGGCTGCGACGTGCCCCTCTACCTGCGCACACCGGCGAAGCTCACGACGCGCTTTTTTCGTCCAGCCCCCGGAGAAAGGCGTGTTCGTCACCGCAGGGCGCACGGGCGCCAGCGCGCGGTCATCTCGCCCGACGGGGGCCGACTCGCGTTCACGGCAAGGGACGGAGTCAGGAAAGATTCTGATTTGGATTCGTCCGATCGACTCGCCGGGAGCCACACACTGCTGCCAGGAACCGACGGCCCGCCGAGTTCCCAAGGTTCTGGTCTCCCGACAGCCGATCGTGCTTGGGCAAGCTGCGCCAACTCACGCGGTTGCTGCGGATTGACGCCGCCGGCGGTCCGCCGCAGGCCATCGCACCGCAGACGGTGCTCTGCGGCGTGCGTGCGGGCCCGAACGGTGCCATCGTGTTCGGCGGAGGAAGCACCAGCGTAGTCTCTGCGCCGGAGTCGCCGCCCCGGGCGGCCCAGGCGACCGCCAGCTGGCCAAGGCCGACGTCGGCGATCATCCAGGAAGCTCCCTCGTTTCTGCCGGACGGCCGCCACGTGCTGTTCCACATGAACAGCCCGGGCCTGCCGCCCGACAAGATGGGCTACTATTGCGTGACGACGATCGATCCGGGGACCGGATCAAATGAAGGCTGGCTGCCGCGCAGACCGCAGGCGTCTACGCGGCGCCCGGATTCGCTCCTCTTCGTGCGGCGAGCAGCACTTTCTTGTTGCGCAACGGTTCGATCTGGAAGGCCCCTGGAACTGACCGGCGAACCGACGCCAGTCGCCGAACGCGCCGAATCGGGGAGTCTTCAGCGGCGTCCTGGCATTCTCCGTATCCGACACAGGCACCCTGGCCTACGGGATTGGAGCCGGGCGCGAGGAAAAGCACGCAGCTCACCTGGTTCGATCGATCAGGGAGAGAGGAGACTCGAGCCGCTCGGTCAGCCAGTCACATACCGGCGTCGACCTCTCGCCCGATCAAAAGCGTGTGGTCGCGCATCGCCCACGATGCCGGGGCCGGCGGCGACCTGTGGATGATCGACGTCGAGCGTGGGACCACATCGCGGTTCACGTTCGATGCGACGCAGGACAACTCCTCCCCGGTCTGGTCGCCCGACGGAAGCCGCGTCGCGTACGGCTCGCTTCGCAACGGCGGATGGGGCTTGTTCGCCAAAGCGTCGAACGGCACGGCGGCGGAGGAACTGATCGGCCAACCGGCCCCCGTGGTTGGCCCACGGAGCTGGTCGCCGGACGGCCGATTCGTGGTTTACGCGGTGAGTAATGCCAGCACGGGCAGCGATGTCTGGAGTTTGCCGCTCGCCGGCGATCGGAAGCCTGTACCCCTGCTCACCACGCGGTTTCAGGAACGCAACCCGCAGTCTCACCGGACGGCAAATGAGCTCGCCCACAGCTCGGACGAAACCGGAGTCCCCGAGCTCCACGTCCGCCCGCTCCCGGCCGGGGACGGTAAATGGCAGATTTCGACGGCGGGCGGTTGGGAGCCGCGGTGGCGCGGCGATTCGCGGGAGCTCTTCTACGCTGACCGCGCCCAGCAGGGGCGATCATGTCGGTGGACATCACGGGGACCGGATCGGCGTTCTCGTTCAGCAGTCCGCGAAAACTCTTTCGACATGGTGGCGCTCACGTCGGCCCACCCGGGCTCATCGGCCATGCGCTACGCGGTCACTCGCGACGGTCAGCGTTTCCTCATTCCGGTCATGACCGGGCGTGCGGCGACCTTCTCGGACGCCACCTCGCCGCCCATCGCGGTCGTCGTCAACTGGGCGGCCGCGCTCGGAAATAGCGTGAGCGTCACGAAATCGACGGGCTGGAAGATGCTCGCGCGGCGCGAGCTGTCCGAGATCGCAGATCCGCCAGAGGCTCGCGCGCAAGGGCCATTCGGAGAGCAACATCGACGAGGCGGTGGAGCGTCTGCGCGGGGAAGCGCGCGATCGACGATGCGCGTGTCGCCGAAGCGATCGCGCGCACGGAAACGTCGATCAGGCGGCGCGGCAAACTACGCGTGCGAATGCAGATTCAGCGGGCCGGGATCGCAGGGACCTCGCCAAACGCGCGGTGGACGAGGTGTTCAGCGAGATCGACGATGACGAGCTGATCGAGGGCGTCGCTGAGGAAACGGCTGCGCAATCGCGAGACGATTGCCGACGACCGGGAATTCCAGCGGCTGTATCGCTACCTGGTGGGACAAGGCTTCGAGACGGACATGATCATGCGCGCGCCTCGAGCGAAACGAAAATGACGACGGCAGCAACCGCCAGGCACTTGAAGTCCCGAAGGCCTGCGTCACTCTGCTTTGCGAGATGCAGGTGTCAGCGGGCGAGACGGCGGTGCGGCTGCGGGCCAAGGGCCTGATTCGCATCACGAACGCTGCGTCAGGCGAGGTGCTCGAGGCCACCGATCTCGGCGTCCTCGCAGACGACGAAGGATTGGGCCAGCGTAACCGGCGATACCGCGCGCCCGTTCGTGCCCGGCGAGGCGCCACGCCGCGACACTCACGCGTCGAATACGCTGATCCCTTCGTCGACGGTCGCCCGCGAACCGTCACCATCGCCGTGGACGGCCGGCCGCGGATCACCGGTGTTCTACAATGAGTCGATGACCTCGAACGAAATCCGGGCGTCGTTCCTCGACTACTTCGAGCAGAACGGCCACCGCGTCGTGCCGAGCTCGCCGCTCGTGCCCGGCGACGATCCGACGCTGCTCTTCACCAACGCCGGCATGAACCAGTTCAAGGACGTCTTCCTGGGCCGCGAGAAGCGCGACTACACGCGCGCGACGACGGCGCAGAAGGTGATGCGGGTCAGCGGCAAGCACAACGACCTCGACAACGTCGGGCCGTCGCTCCGCCACCACACGTTCTTCGAGATGCTCGGCAACTTCTCGTTCGGCGACTACTTCAAGAAAGACGCGATCGCGCTTCGCGTGGACAGCTGCTCACCGACGTCTGGAAGATGCCGGCCGGATCGGCTCGTGGTCTCGATCTTCAAGGGCGAAGGCGGCATCCCGCGCGACGACGAGGCCTACGACGATCTGGCGATCGCTCGGCGTGCCGGCTCGACCGCATTCGTCGAGCTCGGCGCCGACGACAACTTCTGGCAGATGGGCGACACCGGACCGTGCGGCCGCTGCTCGGAGATCTACTTCGTCCGCGGCGGCACCGGCGCCGATCCCGAGATCGAGATCTGGAACAACGTGTTCATGGAGTTCGAGCGGAGCGCCGACGGCACGCTGACACCGCTGCCCGCGCCGTCGCATCGACACCGGGATGGGTCTCGAGCGCATTACCGTCGGTGCTGCAGAGCAAGCACGTCGAACTACGACACGGATCTCTTCACGCCGCTGCTGACGCGAAATCGGGCGAGCTCATCGGGCGGCAGCTACGGCGGCACGGTATCCGATCCGCAGCGACATCTCGATGCGCGTCGTGGCGGATCACATGCGATCGACGACGTTCCTCATCGCCGACGGCGTGATTCCGTCGAACGAGTGGCGCGGCTACGTGCTGCGCAAGATCATGCGGCGCGCGATGCGTCACGGGAAGCACCTCGGCTTCACCGAACCGTTCATGCACGGACTCGTCGCCGTGCTCGACCGCGAGATGGGCGACGCGTATCCGGAAGTCCGGCGCAACCGCGCGATGATCGAGAAGACGATCCTCGCGGAGGAGAACCGCTTCGACGCCGTGCTGACGCGAGGGCCTCCCACGGCTCGAAGCCGCAAATCACCAAGGCGCATCGGCAACGGCCTCGCGAACCGTTGCCGGGCGACGTCGCGTTCCAGACTGTACGACACCTTCGGAGTGCCGTACGACTTCATCGAGGACACGGCGGCCACGCACGGCGATCACGGTCGATCAAGGCAGGGCTACGACCGCGGCGATGGAGGCGCAGCGCGCAAAGGGCGCGCGTCGACAGCCCGTTCGGCGGCGAAAAAGGGGAGGACTTCGAGCTGCCCACGGACGCACCGCGATGCAAGCAGGTCGGCGATCGGTTCGAGGGGTACGCGACGACCGCGTGGTCGACGGTGCGCCGGTGGTGGCGCTGTTCGACGAAGCGGCGGCCACCGGTCGAGGCCTGGGCGCGGACGAGGCGGGTTACGTGGCGCTCAGCCGGACGCCGTTCTACGTCGAGGCCGGCGGCCAGGTGTCGGACACCGGCCGGCTGATCGCGCCGTCCGACGGCGCGACGGCGGTCGTCGACGGGCATGGCGCGCATCGCGGGCGGTCTGCCGCGCGCGCATCACGTCCACGTCACGTCCGGCACGCTGCGCGTCGCGCGACATCGTCACGCGCCGAGGTCGACGCCGACGCTTCGCGATGCGACGCGGCGGAATCACACCGGCGACGCATCTGCTGCACGCGGCGCTGCGCGCAGGTGCTCGGAACGCACGTCAAGCAGGCCGGATCGCTCGTCGCGCCCGGATCGCCTGCGATTCGACTTCGTCCACTTTCAGCCGGTCACGCGCGAGGAGACTGCGAGCGGATCGAAGCGGATCGTCAACGAGCAGATCATCGCAACACGCCGGTGACGACCGAGGTTCGCTCGACCGAGGAGGCGATCGCCGCCGGCGCGATGGCGCTGTTCGGCGAGAAATACGGCGACAAGGTCCGCGTCGTCAGCGATCCCCGGGTTCAGCATGGAGCTGTGCGGCGGCACGCACGTCAGCGCCACCGGCGACATCGGCTTCTTCGTGATCGCCTGCGGAGAGCGGCGTCGCGGCCGGCGTCCGCCGCATCGAAGCGCTGACCGGGCGCTGGCGCCGTCGAGTGCGCGCAGCAGCTGCGTCCGCGCTTGCGGACAGCTGCGTCGACGCGCTTGACGTGCACGCAGGATCAGGGCGGTCGACGCGATCGAGAGGCTGCAGACCGAGAGCAAGCGGCTGACGCGCGAGGTCACGCAGCTCAAGACCAAGATGGCGATGGGCGGCGGCGCCGGCGCGAGCCACGACGACATCGGTGCGAGGTCAGCGGCGTCAAGCTCGCCCGCCGGAAGGTCAGCGGATCTGGACAAGGACGCGCTGCGCGGCCTCGCCGATTCGCTCAAGGCGCAGATCACGAGCGGCGTCGTCGTCCATCGCGTCGGCGAACGACGGCAAGGTGCAGATCGTCGTCGCCGTCACGCCCGACCTCACCGGCGCGCATCAAGGCGGGCGCAGATCGTCGAAGAGATCGCGCCGATCGTCGGCGGCGGCGGCGGCGGCCGGCCCGACTTCGCCGAAGCGGGCGGCAAGAACTGCCGGAGAAGATCGACGAGATGCTTGCCGCCAGTGAGGATGCGCTGAAGCGCATCCTCCAGGCGAGAAAGGCAGGATAGGCTGGAAAGGCAGGAGAGGAACTACTCCTGCCCTTCCTGCCTACCTGCACCCTTCCTGCCCTTCCTGCCCTTCCTGCCCTTCCTGCTCCTTACTGGTTTTTCAACGCCCTGCCGATACGACACGCGGACTCATGTCACTCCGCGTGTGTTTGCTCGGTTGTCATCTGTGCGCTGTTTGGCTCGGTGGCGCCCGCCTCTGCCACAGATCTATACGTGGCGCGACGCGTCCGGGAACCTCGTGCTCTCGGATCGGCGGCCGGCGACCGCTTCCGCGCCGGCTCGCTCGTATGAAGATCGCCGAAGCCCAGGCCATTCGCGCCACCCGCTACGTCGCCGCCGAGCGCAGCCGGCCGTTCGAGGATCTGATTCTCGAGCACGCCCGCGAGCAGGGCGTTCGTCCCGATCTGGTGCGCGCGGTGGTGCAGGTGGAGTCCGCGTTCAACCCGCGGGCGCGGTCGCCCAAAGGCGCGCTCGGCCTCATGCAGTTGATGCCGGCCACGGCGCGGTGCATGGCGTCGTCAACGCCGTTCGACCCCGAGCAGAACGTACGAGGGGGCGTCAGCTACTGCGCGCGCTGCTGGATCGCTACGGCAACGACGAAACGCTCGCGTTGGCGCGCATAACGCCGGCCCCGAACGCCGTCGATCGACACGGCCAGGCGGTGCCGCCCTATCGCGAAACGCGGAACTACGTCAGCGCAGATCAACCGGATGGCTGGCGCGGGAACGAGGCGAACGTCCGCAGGTCCGCGGCAATCGCATCTACAAGGTGACCGAGATCATCGACGGCCGTACGCCGTCGTGCGCTACACCGACCACCCGCCCGCCGGCGCTACCGCCGAAGTCGTCGCGCGATCGACGTGGTAACAGCTGTCCGCTGATCAGCTATCAGCTATCAGCTATCAGCTTTCCGGCTGACAGCCGTAGCCGAGAGCGAAGCTGATCATTCCGACCGCTCGACCGCGAGGATGTCGATCCGCTCGTAGGCCGGCCCCAGCGCTTCGGTCGCCAGCAGCACTTCAATCGCCACGATCGCCGTGGCGGCCAGCGCGCGCGGGGATCAGCGCCGCGTTGCCGATCATCCAGTGAAACGCGAACCAGACGATCCCGCCGCCAATCGCTGCCGGAATCGCACCGATCGCCAACAGCAGCCACGTGCCGCCCGAGCATGATGAGGCGCTGGCCCATCGCGTCGAGGCCCGCGCGCGCTGCATGCCCAGCGGCACCCACGCGGAAACAGCAGCGCGACGCCGTTGTGAATGGTGAGCTGCGCGAAGATCAACGCCGGCGCGACGATCGCCGCGCTTGTGGCCACCGAGACGCGCCAACCCCAGCCCAGCTTCGTGAACACTCAGTCCGGACATCGTCAAGGCGATGGCCAGCAATCCCCACGCGCACGCGGTGATGCAGCGCTCCCGGCCAGAGCGAGTTGTCCGCGTACGACCGCCGCGGGTGCGACCGGCCAGGTTTTCAAGCAGTTCAGATGCCGCAAGTCCTGCCGCATGTCGATGCGCAGCACCTGCGGCGCGAATCAGGACCGCCATCGCGGTGCCGATGGAGGCGAAGAAGCCGACGATCGTCGCGAATCCTCTCGCCGCGCCCGAGCGACACCGAGATCGACGCTCAGCGCGAACAGCAGCGCCGACGAGCCGCATGATGCTTCGCCGGTCGACGAGGCGAATCGTCTGCATCGCCGCCTTCCAGGCGAACGCGCCTTCAGGGCCGTCCGGCCGGGCATCAGCTGCCAGCCGCCTGGATCGCACGCGATAGCTCGGCCGGTGCTGCTTGACTTCCGTCGCCCGATGCTCGCGCCTGCCGCGGCGCGCCGCTGTCCGTCGAAACGCCTGGTCGCTCTGCAAGCACCCACACGGCCGTCGCGGACCAGCACGCCCAGCGCCACGAGCCAGCGATCGCAGGTACGCGCGTCGGCCACTCGGCAAAGATCGGCTGGGCGACCGCGCGCGAACGGCCACAGCACCTGCCACACCATTCCTGCGTGGCGACGTCGCGGATGCGCGTGAACTAGCTCGATCGGGCTCGACGGCGGGCGCGCCGGTGAAGGCGCGGGTCAGCGCGATCGACGACAATCGCGACGGCCGTGGCGCGCACGACGATCGGCGCAGCCATGCGACGCAGGCGCGCGCGCCTGCCGCGACGCCAGCTTCGCGCTCGCGACAGCGACTTACGCCCGCGAAGTAGATCTTCGCCGTCACCAGGACGACCCAGGTCGCGATTGACACGCGCAGCCGGGCGAACCCGCCAACCGACGGCGTCATCGATGGCCGACGACGAACGAACCGAACAGCAAGCCGAGCTGCGACCGCAGCATGCGATGGATCAGCAACTGCCGTCGCGGCACCGGAGCCGGAAAGAGAAACTGGATCTCGGCTTCCGAGAAAGTCAGCAGTCCGCTGCTGCCCGGCAGAACCCAGGACAACGCGCGTGATCGCCAGCAGCGCCATGCCGCCGATCGCCGGGCCCGCCGTCGCCATCGCGGCCAGCGCCGCGCAGGCGCCCTCGCCGCGGCGCCACCGGCGCGCCTGGCCGCGCTGGCGCGCCCGCTCCGGCGCGCGAACACGCTGAAGTACAGGTAGGCGACGCCGACGATGCCGCCGAGCAGGTAGCGCGGTTCGCGGAGCCGCCGGAGCCGGACGCGCATCCGGTTCCGCGCGCTGCACAGCGATGATGTAGAGGACTCGGCGCTGATCATGCGTCACGACGTTGCCGTCGTGGCCCGTGACCCGCAGGAAGATCTGCTCGAGGCTCGACCCCGCCGACGCGAGCTCGGCGTGCGCGCGCCAGCTCCGCGAACGTGCCGTCGGCCACCTTGCGGCCGCGGTCCATGATGATGACGCGCGAGCACACCTCCTCGACGAGGTGCAAGCAGGTGCGACGACAGCAGGATCGCCGCGCGCCGTCGCGCGCCCGAGTCACGATCGTGCTGCGCATGCGCCGGATGCCGATCGGATCGAGGCCCGGTCAACGGCTCGTCGAACAGGAGCGTCGTCGCGCTCCGCACGAGCCCGCACGCGATGATCACCTTCTGCCGCATGCCGCGCGACAGCTCGCCGGGCAGCGAGCCTTCCTTCCCCGTCGAGTTGCAGCTCGGCGAGCAGCGGACGCACGCGGCTCTCGAAGTCGGTCGACGTGATAGAGCCGTGCGGTCAGCCGCAGGTGCTCCTCGACGGTCAGATACTCGAACAGATGCGGCTCGTCCGGCATGAACGCCAGGCGGCGCTTCGCCTCGAGCGGCATCGGTCGACGATGTCGTGGCCGTCGATCCCGACGTGCCGGCTGGTCGGCCGAAGAATGCCGCGCCAGCGACCGCAGGGTGGTGGTCTTGCCGGCGCCGTTCGGGTCCGATCAGCCCGACAATTTCGCCGGACGCCACCTCGAACGACAGGTCGTCGACGGCGGTCAGGTCGCCAGTAGCGTGCGGCTGAAAGTGCTCGACAGAGTATCGCCATGGGCTGCTAAGATTAGGGGTTCCGGAGGTTGAATAGTGCTTTGGCTACGCATGCAATCTGCGCTCAAAGCGCATCGGCAGAGTGTAAAGAACCGCGAGCACAATCGCCAGTTCCGATCCGCGCCTGCGCAACGCGCTCAAGAGCGTGCGCACGGCCATCGACGGCAACGATCAAGGCGGCGGCCAAAACCGCGCTCAAAGAGACCGTGTCGCTTGATCGACAGGATGGCCAGCAAGGGCGTCATTCACAGGAACGCGGCCGGCGCGCTACAAGTCGCGCCTGCAGACCCGCCTCGAAGCGCGCGCGTAAGTCTGCGTCACCATCGCCGGGAGGCCCTGGCGCGCGCCTCGCTTCCCCGCGCACAACTCGACGATGAGCCGTTCGAGAAGGACGCGGGGATCGCCGGCCGATCGCTTCAAGTCATGATCGGTTCGAAACACCGCCTCGACCGCGCCAGTGACGTCGGCCGGGCGCGATCGCGGAATTTCGATCGCACCAGCCACGCCAGCTGTCCCAGGATTTTTCCGGGACCGCACCGGCGTCGAACATCAGGCCGAGCTGCCGCAGCGCCTCGCCGGCCTGACCGCTTTCGATGCGCGTTGGTCATCGCCCAGTCGTCCTGCAGCGCCGCCGGTCCCGCCACCTCTTTCACGTCGTCGAGCGTGATGCGCTTCTGGCCCAGCGTGTAGAGCAACAGGCGATCGATCGTCTCGCCGCGCAGCCGCTTCACGTTGCCCGGTTTTGCCGTCGTTGCGCGGCCGATCCGGAAATCCCGCGAGCACGGCCATCGCTCGCGCGCCGGCCGGATCGATGTCCACGCCGGACACCTCGAGCTCCGTCTTCACCCACCGCACCGCGGCGGCGACGTCCTCGGGCGCGCCGCACTCGACGATCGTGGCGCGTCTTTGCCGATGCGCCTTGAACACCTTCGTCCGTCTGTCGAGCGGGGCTGACACCAGGACGAGCGTCGTCTGGGATTGCGGCGCTCGATCAGCGCCACGCAACTGGTCCAGCGCGCGCGTCGGCCGCGTCGCTTTCGCGCTTCGGCGTCAGCATGCTTTCGGCCTGAGACACGGTGACGACGCGGCGCGGCGACATCATCGGCAGGGTGCGCGCGGCAGCGGCGAGGCGATACGACGGACGTCGAGCAGCTTGTCGCCGGTCGTCAGATCGCCAGCGTGGATGATGTTCGACGTTGAACGCCGCGGAGCCCTTCCTCGACCAGGTCGTCGAATTGCATCTGCGAGCGCGGCCTTCTCGACGTCGTCTTCTCCCCTGGATCAGATAGACGGCGTCCGGCGTTCCCTCTTCGATCTGCTTGCGGACGGCTCGCCGGCGTCGCTGTCAGAACGCCTCAGGATGGCGCTGACGATGGTGCGCGCGAATTCGGCGCTCAGGCGATCGAGCGCGTTGAGATCGTTTTGAAAGAAGGCCGTGGGATCGGTGGCGTCGTCATGCGCTGGTCGCTTCGTAGTCCTGGCGGAAGAAGACGCTCGGGTTCTCCCAGAGGACTTTGTTCTCACGAAGGTCCTTGAGCTCGATGCGGCGCTCATGGTCAGCGTGTAGCGCGACGCGATCTGGTTGGTCGTAAAGCTCGACGGGCGCGATGCTCACGCCGGTCACTTCGCCCGTCAGCAGCGCGTCCACGCCATCCGGCGACGGCAGGATCTGGTAAGCTTCCCCGGCCGATGAACTCCGGCGCGCACCTTCTCGGTCAGCAGCGTCTCCAGGTTGAAGATGGTGGTTCGATTGGCGAAGGTGGGGATGCCGATGCACGCGAATGTAGGACGGCAGAAACGACCCGCGCCCGGCCAGCGCGTACCCGCACCCCGACAGCCACGATACACCCCAGCACCAAAGCCAGACCACGGAGGGCACCGACACAAACGGTGGTCACGGGCTTTCTTAGCCGGCTCGTCAATCAGATATCGTTCCCGACATGGCCCGCAACCCGGTCGTCTACATCTTGCCAGCCACAATAGACGTGCCCATCGGCATTACGACAGACCTGTCCCGTCGGCTGGAAGAACATCACCAAGGCATGGTGCATCATACTGCTCGCTACAACATCCATCGGCTGCATCTACTTCAGGTCACACGAGACAGCACCGACGCGATCGCACGCGAAAGCAGCTAAAGGTGGCGACGAAAAAGAAGCTCAGCCCTCATAAACCGATTGAATCCGACTGGCGGGATCTGAGCGGGAAATTGACTAACCCGTCATCCCAGGCCGAAGGCTGACGGAGGGGACTATTCCTGCAACGGGGCTGGGCCTGAGGAGGGGTCCCTCCACTTCGCTTCGCTCCGGTCGGGATGACGGAAGTGGGGTTGATCCAATGCCACCATGCCACGATGGCGGCGATGAGGGCCAGGACGGCGATCGTCTCGGCGAAGCCGATGCGCAGCCAGGTGCGCGCCGGCGGCGGGCGGCGGCTCCTTGGATCGGCTTCGGCCTGGCGGCGCCCGCGCTCGGCCACGACATGCAGGCTGTCGATCAGGCGCGGCAGGCGGCGCAATCCCTGCGCCAGGTCCTCGACGGCGCGGCCGATGGTGACGCGCGGGCCGAAATGGCTCTGCATCCGCTCCTCGATCAGGGGACGCGCCAGCTCCCAGATGTTGACGTGCGGGTTCAGCCGCGTGCCCATGCCCTCGGCCATCAGCATGGTCTTCTGCAGCGGCAGGAGCTGCGGCTGCACCGCCATCTCGAACTGCTCGGTGACGCGCAGCGATCTGGGCGAGCAGGCGGGCGATCGAGATCTCGGTGGCTCGGCTTGCCGAAGATCGGCTCGCCGATCGAGCGGCAGAGCCTGGGCGAACATCTCGCTGCGACTGATCGGACGGCACGTAGCCGGCGCGGAACTGGACCTCGGCCTACGGCATGGTAGTCGCGGCGCAGGAAGGCGACCAGAAGCTCGGCAAGATAGCCGCGCGTGTCCTCGTCGATGCGGCCCATGATGCCGAAATCGACCGGCACGATATGGCCTGGCGCGATCGACGAAGGCGTTGCCGCCGCATGCATGTCGGCATGGAAGAAGCCGTCGCGGAACACCTGGTAGAAGAACGCCTCGGCGGCTTTCTTCATGACGAGCGTCGGGATCGTGGCCGGCGGCGACGATGGCGTCGCGGTCGCCGATCGGGATGCCGTCGACCCGCTCGAGCGTGAGCACGCGCTGGGCGGTGCGGTCCCAGTCGATGGTCGGCGCGACGATAGCCGGGATCGTCGGCGAAGTTCTCGCCCAGCTCCTCGGCGGCGGCGGCCTCCATGCGCAGGTCCATCTCGACCCGCACGACGTCGGCGAAGGCGCGCACCAGATCGACCGGCTTCAGCCGGCGGAAGCGCGGCTGGGTGCGCTCGACCAGCTCGGCCATCCAGTAGAAGAGGTCGAGGTCGCGCGCGAAGGCCTTCTCGATGGCCGGCCGCAGCACCTTCACCGCGACGTCGCGGCCGTCGGTGGTGACGGCGAAATGGACCTGGGCGATCGACGCGGCGGCGATCGGCACGTCGTCGAAGCTCGTGAACAGCGCCTCGATCGGCTGGCCGAGCTCGGCCTCGATGGTGCGCCGCGCCTCGGCGCCGGAGAAAGGCCGGCAGGTGGTCCTGCAGGCGCGCCAGGTCGGTGGCGACGCTTTCGCTCAAGAGATCGGCGCGGGTCGACAGCGCCTGGCCGAGCTTGATGAAGGACGGCCCCATCTCCTGCAGCGCCGCCGCCAGCCGCTCGCCGGGCCGGCGCGGATCGCGGCGCCGGGCAGAACAGCCGCGCCCAGACCACCAGCGCCGGCACGATGCCCAGCGTCTCCAGCGGAAACAGCGCATCGTGCCGCGCCAGGCTGAGCGCCATGCGCAGCAGGCGCCAGGTGTTGCGAAGGGCGCGCAGCATGCTCAGATGCGCCAACCGCGAGTGCAGCGCCACGACGCCCAGCGTCATGTCGCGCCAGGCGACGTTGGCGAAACCCGCCTTGCGCATGCGCTCGGCCAGCGCGCGCTGCGGCAGGAAGCGGCGGATGCTCTCGTGCAGATAGCGGTAGGACTCGGCGTCGCGGGCGACGATGCGGCCGAAGAACGGCAGGCGCGCGCTCGGAGTAGGCGTCGTAGACGCGGCCGATCGACGCCGACTTCACCTTGCTGAACTCCAGGCAATAGAAGCGGCCGCCCGGCTTCAGCACGCGATGCGCCTCGCCCAGCGCCTTGTCGATGTCGGTGACGTTGCGCAGGCCGAAGGCGATCGTGTAGCCGTCGAACGAGCGGTCGGGAAACGGCAGGGTCTCGGCATCGCCCGTCGTCCAGGTGAGGCCCTTCAGCAGCCCGCGGTCGGCGGCGCGCGGTCGCGGCCGACCGCCAGCATGGCCGGGTTGATGTCGCACACCGTGACATCGGGCCTTTCGCCCTGCACGGCTTGAACAGGCGGAAGGCGATATCCCCGTGCCGCCCGCCACGTCAGAAACCTCTCGCCCGGCCGCGGGTTTAGCACATCCACCAGGGCGTTCTTCCAGAGCCGGTGCACGCCGACCGACATCAGGTCGTTCATCAGGTCGTAGCGCGGCGCCACGCTGTCGAAGACCTGGCGGACCAGACCCGCCTTGTCGGCCGCCGGACGTCGCGATAGCCGAAGGATGCCTGCTCCGTCGGGGCTGACGCGCTAGGATCGGTCGGCTTCGTCATGGGCCGCAACCTGGAGGAATCGCCATGCTGCTGAAAGACCGCGTGATGCTGATCACCAACGTCGAGAAGTTCGCAGGCCATGGCACGACACGGGTGGCGCTGGGCCAGGGCGCCACGGTTCTGGCCCACGATCCCTCGTTCGAGGCGCCGAGCGCCCGGCGCAAGTACGAAACCGAGTTTCCGGGCGCGCATGCCCTGGCGGCGACCGAGCCCGCGACCCTGGTCGAGCTGGCGCTCGAAGCGCCACGGCCACATCGACGCGCTGGTCAACAACGACGCCTATCCCGCGCTGCGCGCGCCGCTCGGCGAGGCGCGGCTGGAGGATTACCGCGCCGCGCTGGAGGCCATGGCGGTGGCGCCGTTCCGGCTCGGTGCAGCTCGTGGCGCCGGCGATGCGCAAGCGCAAGTCGGGCCGCATCGTGTTCGTGTCCTCGGCGGCGCCGCTGCGCGGCATCGCCAACTACGCGCCCTACGTCTCGGCGCGCGCGGCGCGCCAACGGGCTGGTCTCCTCGCTCGCCAAGGAGCTGGGGCGCGACGGCATCACGGTGAACGCCGGTCGGCTCGAACTACGTCGAGAACCCCGACTACTTCCCGCCGGCGCTGCTCGCCAACCACGAGGCGATGGCCAAGATGACGGCGCAGATCCCGCTGGGACGGCTCGGCAAGTCCGACGAGCTCGGGCGCGGCGATCTGCTTCCTCTGCTCCGACGGGGCGGGCTTCATCACCGGCCATGTTCTTCCGCATGCCGGCGGATGGGCGTGACGCCAGCCCGGCGCATGCACTATGCGCCGCACAATCTCTGCAAGTAGAACGCCGCGACACGGTCGGACCGAAGCGCGGCTGCCAGGGAGCGAACGACCAGACACGCCGGCAAACGCCGGCGCGCTGCCTCTTGGTCGACTCGGTCCGAGGACGGCGCATGGGAAGACAGATCGTCCACCGCCTGCTGGTCTCATTCCCCGCCTTGCTCGGGGTCCTCTTCCTTTGCTTCTGTCTGCTGCAGGTCGTGCCGGCCGATCCGGCGATGATCATCGCCGGCCCCGACGCCAAGGCCGAGACCATCGCCGCCATCCGCCTCGAGCTCGGCCTCGACCGGCCGATCCCCATCCAGTTCGCCGAATATATCGGCCGCGTGCTGCGCGGCGATCTCGGCCGCTCGATCATCTCCAACAAGATGGTGAGCGAGGAACTGGCGCTCACCATCGGTCCGACCGTCGAGCTGATGCTGGGCGCCATGCTGATCGCGGTGCCGCTCGGACTGGCGCTGGGCACGCTGGCGGCGGTGAAGCGCGGCACCCTGCTCGACCGGCTGATCATGGCGATCTCGGTGGCGGGCGTCTCCATGCCGGTGTTCTTCATCGGCCTGATCCTGATCCAGTATGTCGGCTTCAAGTGGGCGATGCTGCCCTTCACCGGCCGCACCGGCCCGGTGTGGGACGGCGGCCTGCCCAGCCTGATCCTGCCGGCCGCGACCCTGGGCGCCGTGCTGATCGGCCCGATCGCGCGGCTGACGCGCACCGCCGTGCTGGAAGTGCTGGGCGCCGACTTCGTGCGCACCGCGCGCGCCAAGGGCCTGCGCGAGACGGTGGTGATCGTCCATCACGCGCTGCGCAACGCGCTGATCCCCGTCGTCACCCTGATCGGCCTGCAGGCGGCGTTCCTGCTGGGCGGCGCGGTCGGTGACCGAGACGATGTTCTCCTGGCCCGGCGTCGGCCGCCTCGCCGTCGGCGCCATCGTGTCGAGCGATTTCCCGACAGCGCAGGGCGCCATCATGATCCTCGCCATCGCCTTCCTGACCGATCAACCTCCTGGTCGACGTGCTCTACGTCTACCTCGATCCCAGAGCTGCAGCGGTCATGAGCGTCGAAGCCCTCGAGACCCCGGTCCGCGCCGAGGACAGGCACCGGCGCGCTCTCCCGCTCGGGCGTGCTGCGCCGGCTGGCGCGCGACAAGGTGGCGGTGATCGCCGCCCTGCTGCTGACCCTGATCGGGCTCGCCGCCGTCTTCGCACCGGTGGTGGCGCCCTACGATCCCTACCTCACCGACCTCACCAAGGTGATGCAGCCGCCCAGCGACGCAGCACTGGTTCGGCACCGACAATACCGGCCGCGACATCCTGAGCCGCGTCATCTTCGGCACGCGCAACACGCTGATGCTGGGCCTGGTCGGCGTCATCATCGGCGGCCTGCTGGGCGGCGTGCTCGGCATCCTGGCCGCCTACTATCCGCGCGCCGACGGCTGGATCATGCGCCTGGTCGACGTGATGCTGGCCTTCCCGGCGATCCTGATCGGGCTCGCCGTGGCGGCCGATCGCCGGCGCCGGCCTCGGCGCCGTGGTGATCGCGCTGGTGGTGGCCACCGTGCCCGACGTGGCGCGGGTGGCGCGCGGCGCGGCGGTGGGCGTCATGGGCCAGGAATTCATGGAGGCCGGCCGCGCCGTCGGCGTGTCCGACCGCACGCTGATCTGGCGCTACCTGACGCTCAACTGCATCTCGACCATCTTCGTGTTCCTGACCCTGCGCTTCGGCCAGATCATCCTGATCGGCTCGGCGCTGGGCTTCCTGGGCATGGGCGCCCAGCCGCCCACGGCCGAAGCTCGGCATGATGGCCGCGCAGGGCCGCGACTTCCTGTTCATGGCGCCGCACATCGCGACGATCCCGAGCTGCGCGATCTTCGTCATCGTGCTGGCCGCCAACCTTCTGGGCGACGCATTGCGCGACGTCCTCGATCCGAGGCTGCAGACATGATCAGATCAGTTCTGGGCGCTGCGTTCGCGTTGAGTATTCGCAGGACTGCCGTCGGCGCAGACGCTGAACATGATGAAGTCGATCGACGCGCCGCACTACGACGCGCAGCGCACGACCTGGGGGCCGACCTCCGACATCGTCAACATGTTCCAGGACACGCTGGTGGCGCTCGACTGGGACGGCAAGACGCCGATCCCCTACCTCGCCAAGTCGTGGACCGTCAGCCCCGGACGGCAAGACTCTATACCTTCAAGCTGCGCGACGACGTGCAGTTCTGCAGCGGCAAGAAGTTCACGGCCGAGGATGTGGTCTACAGCTTCAAGCGGCTGAAGGACCCCGAGATCAAGGGCCCGTATCGCCTGGCGCGCCGGCGACATCAAGGAACTGCGCGCGCCCGACCCCTACACCGTCGAGTACGAGCTCGCCGAGCCCTATCTCCGAGCTGCTGCTGCAGCTCACCATGTTCACCAACGTCATCCACAACAAGGAGAGCGTCGAGGCGCTGGGCAAGGACTACGGCGTCAAGGGCGCCGACGGCACCGGCCCGTGGTGCTTCGACTCGTGGCAGCCGCGCACCGAGATCGTGCTCAAGCGCCACGACGCCTACAAGTGGGGGCCCTCGATGTACCAGAACAAGGGGCCGGTGAAGTTCGAGAAGCTCGTGCATCAAGATCGTGCCGGAGGATTCGAGGCCGCGTCGCGGCGATGATGTGCGGGCAGCTTCGACATCACGCAACCTGTTCCCTCAGCAATTCATAGCCCAGGCGAAGGCCGCGCCGATGCTGCGCCGTGCAGGCTAAGCCCCGAACTTCCAGCTCCTGTATTTCGGCTACAAGATCACTCGGCCCATGGTGGCCGACCAGCGCGTGCCGCGAGGCCATGAGCATCGCCATCAACCGCGCCGAGATCGCCAGAGGGCGTGCTGCTGGGCAACGCCGAGCCCGCTTTCACCATCGTCGACAAAGCCGCGCTCGACCACGATCCGCAGACCGGCCAAGCTGATCGACGGAGGACGTCGAGCGCGCCAATCAGCTGCTCGACGAGGCCGGCTGGAAGATCGGGCAGCCGACGGCATCCGCGAAAGGACGGCATCAAGCTGGCGCCCAAAGGTCTACTTCACCGCGAACGGCAACTCGGCCGAGGTGGCCGAGGCCATCCAGGGCTATCTGCGCAAGATCGGCGTCGACTGGCGGCTGCAGGCCTGGGATCTCGACCATCGCCGCGGCCAAGATGGCGGAGCAGGACTCACGAGATCTGGTCGGTCACCGTGCCCTATCTCTCGGCCGGCGACCTGATGAACATCTACTTCGATTCGAGGAACATCCCGACGCCCAACCGCATGAACTGGAAGGACGAGCGAGACCGACCAGTGGCTGACGCTGGGCCGCACCGCGCTCACCGCGGCGGATCGCGGCAAGTACTACGGCCTGGTGCAGGACAGGTGATGCACGAGCACCTCTGGATGCCGCGTGCTCAACATCAGCCTTTATCTGGTGACCAGCAAGAAGCTCAAGGGTGCGCGGCCGCACATGCTCTATGCCAACACCTTCTACAAGGGACTGGATTTGAGTTTTTGACAATCCGTCATGACGGATTAGGAGGAAGCGACGATGCGTAACATCCTGAAGGGCGTGGCAGCGTTGCTGGGCGTGGTCGGGGTGTCTTCGCTGGCCGAAGCGCAGACCTTGCGGATGATGAAGTCGCTCGATGCGCCGCACTACGACGGCGCAGCGCACGACCTGGTCGCCGACCTCCGACATCGTCAACATGATCCAGGACACCCTGGTGGCGCTCGACTGGGACGGCAAGACGGCGCTTCCCTATCTTGCCAAGTCGTGGACGATCAGCCCCGACGGCAAGCTCTACACCTTCAAGCTGCGCGACGACGTGAGCTTCTGCAGCGGCAAGAAGTTCACCGCCGACGACGTGGTCTACAGCTTCAAGCGGCTCAAGGATCCGGAGACGCGCGCGCCCCTTGCCTGGCGCGCCGGCAACATCAAGGAGCTGCGCGCACCCGACCCCTACACCGTCGAGTACGAGCTCGCCGAGCCGTTCTCCGAGCTGCTGCTGCAGCTCACCATGTTCACCAACGCGATCCACAACAAGGAGAGCGTCGAGGCGCTGGGCAAGGACTACGGCATCAAGGGCGTCGACGGCACCGGACCGTGGTGCTTCGTCTCATGGCAGCCGCGCACCGAGATCGTGCTGAAACGGCACGACGCCTACCGCTGGGGCCCCTCGATGTACCAGAACAAGGGCCGGTGAAGTTCGACACGCTGTCGATCAAGATCGTGCCGGAGGATTCAAGCCGCGTCGCCGCCATGCTGGGCGGCCAGTTCGACGTCACCCACCAGTTCCCGCTGCAGTTCCTCCAGCAGGCGCAAGCCGCGCCGATGCTGACGGTGCAGGAGGCCAAGCCGATCTTCCAGCTGGCGATACTACGGCTTCAAGATCACCCGGCCCATGGTGTCCGACCGCCGCGTGCGCCAGGCGATGAGCATCGCCATCAACCGCGCCGAGATCGCCAAGGGCATATTCTTCGGCAACGCCGACCCGGCCTACACCTTCGTCGATCCGGCGGCGCCGGACTTCGCCACCGCGACCAAGGGCGTGGTGAAGGAGGATGTCGAACTGGCGAAGAAGCTCTTGGACGAGGCCGGCTGGAAGATGGGCGCCGACGGCATCCGCGAGAAGGACGGCATGAAGCTGGCGCCCAAGGTGTACTACGTGCAGGTCGCCAATTTCGGCCAGGACCTCCGAGGCGATCAGGGCTACCTCCGCAAGATCGGCATCGACTGGCGCCTGCAACCCTTCGATTCGACCATCGCCCCGGCGAAGATGGCCGAGCAGGACTACGAGATCTGGACGGTGGCCGTGCCCTACCTCTCCGCCGGCGAGCTGATGAATCTCTATTTCGATTCGAAGAACATCCCGACGCCCAACCGGATGAACTGGCGGGACCCGGAAACCGACGAGTGGCTGCGCCAGGGACGCGCGGCGCTGAGCGACGCCGAGCGGGCGAAATACTACATGCTGGTGCAGAAGAAGGTGGCCGACGAGCATTTGTGGATTCCGGTCATCAACGCCGGCATGTACCTCATCACCAACAAGAAGCTGAAGGGTGCCCGGCCGCACATGCTCTATCAGAACACACTTTTATAAGGGACTGGACTTGAGTTTTTAGACAATCCGTCGATCCGCAACCGAAGCTCGAGCGCATGCGAAGCGCAGCGGAGGACCTGTTCTGAGTGCGGCCGGCGTAAGGCGAAGTCTCTCGGCTACGCCGCCCTTGGGCGGCTTCGCTCGGGATGACGGGAATAAGTGAGGAAACGACGATGCGTAACATCTTGCACGGGCGTGGCAGCGTTTCTTGGCGTGGTTGGTGCCGCCTCGATGGCCGAGGCGCAGACCTTGAAGATGATGAAGTCGCTCGATGCGCCGCACTACGACGGCCAGCGCACGACCTGGTCGCCCACGTCGGACATCGTCAACATGTTCCAGGACACGCTGGTGGCGATGGACTGGGACGGCAAGACGGTCATCCCCTATCTCGCCAAGTCGTGGACCGTCACGCCCGACGGCAAGCTCTACACCTTCAAGCTGCGCGACGACGTGAGCTTCTGCAGCGGCAAGAAGTTCACCGCCGACGACGTGGTCTATTCCTTCAAGCGGCTGACCAGTCCCGAGCTCAAGGCGCCGCTCGCCTGGCGCGCCGGCAACCTCAGGACATCCGCGCCACCGATCCCTACACCGTCGGAGTACGAGCTGGCCGAGCCGTTCTCCGACCTGCTGCTCAACCTCACCATGTTCACCACGGCGATCCACAACAAGGAGAGCGTCGAGGCGCTGGGCAAGGACTACGGCGTCAAGGCGATCGACGGCACCGGGCCGTGGTGCTTCGACTCGTGGCAGCCGCGCGCCGAGATCGTGCTGAAGCGCCACGACGCCTACAAGTGGGGCCCCTCGATGTACCAGAACAAGGGCCCGGTGAAGTTCGAGCTTTCAGATCAAGATCGTGCCGGAGGATTCGAGCCGGGTCGCCGCCATGCTGGGCGGCCAGTTCGACGTCACCCACCAGATCCCGCTGGCAGTTCATCCAGCAGGTCAAGGCCGCGCCCAACCTCAACGTCCAGGAGGCGACGCCCAACTTCCAGCTCATGTACTACGGCTACAAGATCGACGCGGCCGATGGTGGCCGACAAGCGCGTGCGCGAGGCGATGAACATCGCCATCAACCGCGCCGACATCGTCAAGGGCATCATGCTGGGCAACGCCGAGCCGGCCTACACCTTCATCGATGCCAAGGCGCTCGACTTCGCCGATCGACCAAGGGCGTCATCAAGGAGGACGCCGAGCGGGCCAAGAAGCTGCTCGACGAGGCCGGCTGGAAGGTCGGATGCCGACGGCATCCGCGAGAAGGACGGCGTCAAGCTGGCGCCGCAGGTGCTGTTCACGCAGGTCGCCTACTTCCGGCGCGTCTCCGAGGCGATCCAGGGCTACATGCGCAAGATCGGCGTCGACTGGAAGATCGTGGGCTTCGACTCCACGATCGCGCCGGCCGAGATGGCCAAGCAGGACTACGACCTGTGGACGGTGACCTTCCCCTACATGTCGGCCGGCGACCTGCTGAACTTCTACTTCGACTCCAGGAACATGCCGGCGCCCAACCGGATGAACTGGAACGACGCCGCAGACCGACGAGTACCTGCGAAGCTGGCCAGCGCGTCGCTGAGCGATGCCGACCGCGCCAAGTACTATGCGCTGGCCCAGCAGCGGGTCACCGAGGAGCATCTCTGGATGCCGGTGATGAACGTCGCCATGTACACCACCAGCCTCAAGAAGCTGAAGGGCGTGCGGCCGCACATGCTCTACCAGAACACCTTCTACAAGGGCCTGGACTACTCCTTCTGATGGACAAGCTTTTAGACGTCCGCGGTCTCAAAACCCACTTCCACACCGACCGCGGGCTGTTCCGCGCCGTCGACGGCATCGATTTCTCCGTCGGCCGCGGCAAGACCGTCGGGCTGGTGGGCGAGATCGGGCTGCGGCAAGAGCGTGACCTCGCTCTCGGTGATGGGCCTGGTGGCGAGCCCGCCCGGCGAGGTCGAGGCCGAGGCGGTGCTGTTCGACGGCCGCGACGTGCTGCGGCCTCTCGGCCGACGAGCGGCGCGCGGCTGCGCGGAGCCGCGATGTCGATGATCTTCCAGGAGCCGATGACCTCGCTCAACCCGGTCCACACGATCGGCCAGCAGATCGTCGAGGCGCATCCTGGCGCACACCGATCGCTCGCCGCAGGCCGCCAGAAGCGCGCGCGATCGAGATGCTCGAGCTGGTGCGCATCCCTCCGCCGCCGAGCGGATCGACGACTATCCGCACCGCCTGTCGGGCGGCATGCGCCAGCGCGTCATGATCGCCATGGCGCTGTCCTGCGAGCCGGCGCTGCTTGATCGCCGACGAGCCGACCACCGCGCTCGACGTCACCATCCAGGCGCAGATCCTCGACCTGCTGCAGCGACCTGCAGCGCCGGCTCGGCATGGCGATCCTGATCATCACCCACGATCTCGGCGTCATCGCCGAGGTGGCCGACCAGGTGCTGGTGATGTACGCCGGCAAGATCGTCGAGCAGGCGCCGGTCGGCGCGCTGTTCGCCGATCCGCAGCATCCCTACACGATCGGCCTTCTGGGCTCGATCCCGCGGCTCGACGTCGATCGCGAGCGGCTGGCCACCATCGAGGGCACGGTGCCCAGCCCCAACAACCAGCCCAAGGGCTGCCGCTTCGCGCCGCGCTGCCCTTTCGCCGACCGGCGCTGCCACGACGAGCCGCCGCCGCTGCGCGAGCTCGGCGCCGGAGCATCTCGTGGCCTGCTGGAAGGCGCCGGTCGAGCTGGCGATGACCGCGGCATGAGCGCGGACGCCGGCCCGGTGCTTCAGGTTGACGGCCTGGTGAAGCATTTTCCGGTCAGCCGCGGACTGATCCGCCGCAAGGTGATCGGCCTGGTGCGCGCGGTCGAGGGCGTGAGCTTCGAGATCGCCCGCGGCGAGACCCTGGCGCTGGTCGGCGAGATCGGGCTGCGGCAAGTCGACCACCGGCCGGCTGGTGCTGCGCCTGATGGACCCGACGGCGGGCTCGGTGCGCTTCAAGGGCGAGGAGATCGCCGACCTCGACAAGAACGCGCTGCGCCGCCTGCGCCGCCACATGCAGATCATCTTCCAGGACCCCTACGCCTCCCTGAACCCGCGCATGACCGTGGGCGAGATCCTGGCCGAGCCGATGGCGGTGCACGGGTCTGCGACACCGAGGCCGAGCGCGAGAGCGCGCGTGCGCGAGCTTCTAGACGTCGTCGGCCTGCTGCCCGAGCAGGCGCGGCGCTATCCGCACCAGTTCTCGGGCGGCCAGCGCCAGCGCATCGGCATCGCCCGCGCGCTGGCCGTCAATCCCGACCTGATCGTGTGCGACGAGCCGGTCTCGGCGCTCGACGTCTCGATCCAGGCGCAGATCGTCAACCTGCTTGCAGAACCTGCAGCGCCGCTTCGGCCTCTCCTACCTGTTCATCGCCCACGACCTCGCCGTGGTGAAGCACATCAGCGACCGCGTGGCGGTGATGTATCTCGGCAAGCTGGTCGAGATCGCCGCCAAGCGCGACGCTCTACGCGCGGCCGCTGCATCCCTATACGCAAGCGCTGCTGGCGGCGATCCCGCGGCCCGATCCGCGCGTGCGCACAGAAGCGCATGCATGCTGCCGGGCGACGTGCCGAGCCCCTTCGCGCCGCCGACCGGGCTGCCGCTTCCATACGCGCTGTCCGTTCGCCCAGCCGCGCTGCCGCGCGGAGGAGCCGATGCTGCGCGAGGCCGGCAGCCGGCCATCGTGTGGCCTGCCACTTCTACGAGACCCTGCCGCGCCCCGCGATCGCCGCGCGAGGCCGGGCGCGGCGACCGGGCAAGTTCGCCGAGCGCCTCGCCGCCTTCGAGGCGGCCAAGCAGGCCCGCATCGCGATATAGTCGGCGGCATGAAAGCCAGCGGCACAGAAGGTTACGGCAGAGACCGCCGATGCGCTGGTGGAGCGGTACGGAAGTCTGATCTTCGCCGACGTCCATCGCGGCACCCTGCATCTCATCCCGCAACGCGCCAAGCCCGCGTCCTCGATGTCGGTGCCGGCACCGGGGCGCGATGCCGCTGCCCTGGCCGCTCTCGGCCACACGGTCGTGGCGTCAGCCGACGCCGGAATTGCGCGCGCCACGGCCAGCGCCTGCACCGGGAGGCAGCGATCACCTGGATCGACGATGCGCTGCCCGATCTCGACAAGGTGCACACGCGTGGCGAAGCGCTTCGATCTCATCATGCTGACGGCGGTGTGGATGCATCTCGACCCGGGCCAGCGCGGCGCGCCACGGCCAGGATCGCGGGCCTCCTGCTGCCGGGCGGCCTGGTGACACTCCTGCTGCGGCACGGTCGGTGCCGGCGGGTCGCCGCATGTTCGAAGTCTCGGCCGCGGAAACCCGCGCCTTGGCCATTTCCACGGGCTAAAGACAATTCATGACGGCGAGCGCCCCGCCCTGCTGGGTGGCAGCGCCGTGTGGTGGAGCGAGCTTGCTTTGCGCGCGCCGGCCTGGGAGGCTTTGCTGGTGATGGCGGCCGAGAAAACCAGGAGATGAGAGTGCCGGGGCGCGTTGTCGTCATCGGCAATGCCGGGACTGGATCTGCGCCTGGCCGTGCCGCGCCTGCCGCTCCCCGGCGAGACGCTGCCATCGGCAGCGCCGGCCCGCGCGTCCCGGGCGGCAAGGGGACTGAACCAGGCCGTCGTGGCGGCGCGCTGCGGCGCCGAGGTGCGCTTCTGCGCCCCCTCGGCAACGACCCTCGCCGAGGCGAACGGAAGTCGAGAGGTCATCTGCGGAGCGAAGGCTTTGCCGAGCTCATGCTGCCGCGGCCTCGCCGCACCCCACGGACTTTTCCTGCTCATGGTGCTGCCGCAGGGCGAGAACAGCATCGTCAGCACCAGCGCCTGCTCGCTGGCGCTCTCCGCCTGCGAGACCGAACCGGCGTTGAAGGACCTCGGCGAAGGCGATGTCGTCCTGCTGCAGGGCAATCTCGCGCTCGACACGACGGCGTTCATCCTCGACACCGCGCAGCGGCAACGAGCGACGGCTCTTTTCAATCCCGCGCCCTTTTGGCCGGGCGCCGAGAAGCTGGTGGCTCGGTGCAGCCTCGTCATTGTCAACAACGTCGAAGCGCGGTCGCTGGGCGCGGCGATCCATGACGCCAAGGCCGCCCTCGTCACGCTGGGCGCCGACGGCTGCCTGCTGATCGAGCGCGAGGATCGGCGAGCCTTTCCGGCAGAGATCGTCGGCGCGATCGATACGACCGGCTGCGGCGACACCTTCTGCGGCGTGCTGGCCGCAGCGCTCGCCCGCGGCTTTCACCATCGAGGCCGCCATTGGCGCGGCCCAGAAGGCCGCCGCCCTGACGGCGACCCGGCCCGGCGCCTTTCAGGCCCTGCCGTCGCGCGCGAACTCGACGCGATTTTGGCTGTTTAGCTAGGGCGTGGACTCATAAGCCCGTATCCAGGGTCGGATCGGGGCAAGCGATTGATGAAGGCGAGGTAATTGACAGCGAGCTTGTCACACGGTAGAACCGCCGCCTTGCTCGACTGAACCGCCTGAGCCTCGGCATCGTAGCCAGTCTGCATCGCAATCGCCAGCAGGCGCAATCCGGCCAGAAGCACCGAACAGAGCCGAGTCATGAGCCTCGCCCGAAGCGCGACGATGGAGTCTGAATCCGGCGAGCCGCGTTTTCCGAGTTGACCGGTTGACAAGCTCGCCTCCAGCTCATAACCGGATAACCAGTTATATAGTTGTACAGGAGGCCAACATGTTCGACCACATCTCGTTCGGCGTCATCGCTCAGGTACGTCGCGCTCATGACGATCAACCCCCTCGACAACCCCGTTTGGTACGCGCTGGCCGGGCCGCATCAGCGCTCACGCCATCGGCCGCGGATTGGCGTTGCACTATCCGCGCGACATGGCGCCCTTCTCGGCCATCGCCGAGCCGAGTGCGCCGGCCTATGCCGACCTCGCGGCCGATCTGCTGCCGCAAACCGAAGCGCGCCTGTTCCGGCCGAGCGAGGAGGCTTTGCCGCACAGGTGGGGACAGCTCGATGCATTCCCGATGCTGCAGATGGTCGCCACGAGCGTACCGTCGTCGAGCGACACGATCGCCACGACACTCTCCGCAGCCGACTTGCCTGCCATGATGGACTTGGTAGCCATCGCCAAGCCGGGGCCGTTCGGGCCGCGCACGCCGGAGTTGGGGCGGTATCTCGGCGTGCATCCGGGACGGGCGCCTCGTGGCGATGGCGGGGAGCGCCTGCGCCTGCCGGAGCACGTCCAGTTGAGCGCCATCTGCGTGCATCCTGACGCACGCGGTCGCGCGCATATGGGATGACGCTGACACTGGCACTGATGCGACTGGCGCTGGACGGCGGCGAGGTTCCGTTCCTTCATGTGCGACCGGAAAACGTCGGTGCGGTCGGCTTGTATGAAGGCTGGATTCCGGACTCGGCGGCAACTGGTCGTGCTATGGCGGCGGCCGCGGTGACTTCGACGGCCGACCGTGACGGCTGGCGGGTCGTCTGGGTAGCGTTTGTGGTTGCGGTGTTCGGCTGGGGCATCGGCTTCTACGGACCCGCCGTCTACCTGCCAACGCTGCATCAGACGCGCGGCTGGTCGATCTCGACCATCTCATCGGCAATCACCGCGCACTACCTCCTGAGTGCGGCGCTTATCGCCTGGCTGCCGGAGGTCTATCGTCGCTTCGGCGTCGGCCGGATCACGTTCGCCGGCGCGATCCTGGCCGGCCTGGGCGCCATTGCATGGGCGAATGTGCAGCAGCCGTGGCAGCTCGTCCCGGCGGTGACGGTGTGAGCGGTGCGGGTTGGGCCGCGACCAGTGGCGCGGCGCTCAACGCGATCGTGGCTCCATGGTTCGATCGCGACCGGCCCAAGGCGATGAGCATGGCCTTCAATGGAGCGAGCGTCGGCGGCATCCTGTTCGCGCCTCTCTGGACCGGCTTGATCTCGGTTCTCGGCCTTGCGCGCAGGCGGCATTGATCCTGGGTATCGCAATGCCGGCGATCGTTTTGTCCGCTCGTCTGGATGTTCCTGAGGCGGGCACCTCCGGGCGTGCCGCCAGCGCGCAGTCGGCGCGGCCGACGCCACGCGCGCAGCTTTTTTCGTCAGCCGCGCTTCGTCACCATCTCGTTTGCCTTTGCCCTCGGTCTGTTCGCCCAGATCCGGGCTCGTCGCGCATCTGATCGCGCGTCTCGCGCCCGACTTCGGATCGGGGCCCGCGGCGCTGGCGATCAGCGTGATCACGCTCTGCGCCGTCTTCCGGTCGCTCGCTCCTCGGCTGGCTGCTCGGGCAGCGTGATCGACGGATTGCTGGTGCCGCCAGTATCCTGATGCAGGCGGTTGGCTCCTGTTCCTCGCTTTTGGCAGCGGCATCGCCCGCTTTGGCCGCGGGCTGCATATTGTTCGGACTGGGCGTCGGCAAATCTCACCTCGTTGCCGCCGCCCAGATCGCCCAGCGCGAATTCAAGGTCAGCCGGATGTGGGTAACGGTGGTCGCGTTGGTAATCGCCATCAACCAGGCCGTCTTCGCTTTCGCTCCGGTCATATTCGGCTGGCTGCACGATTTTACGGCGAGCTACGTTGCAGCGTTCCTCGTTGCCGCCGGCGCCTACGGTCGCTGCTGCAGCCGTTCTCGCTTTGGGGCGTCGATTCCGCTAAGCCCAGTCGTTGCCTTTGGGACGAATGCACGAACGGCGGTCAGACCTTTCGGCATGCCCAGTGGCTGAGAGGCGTGGTCCTTGACCGGATGCCCGCAATTGGCGCGTCGTCATTTCGCTGCGCCGCGAGTGGAGGGACAGCTTCTCTCGCTACAATTTGCGGCTGGCCGTTGAGGCTTAAGGTCCCTCCCCGCCGCTTCGCTTCGGTCGCGGACATGATCCGCGCGAGTCCGGGACGCGACAGCAGGGCTCACACCTCGACCAGCGCCGGGTCCCGGAACCAGCTCTGGGCCTGAACGTACTTCTTGATCTTCGCCGACAGCGCCCGCGGCGTGGTGTCGTGATAGACCCAGATCATCACCGCATCGTCGACAGCCTTGGCGTGGATCCTTGCCGCGAGCTCGTCCTGCCTGGCCGGATCGAACGATGTGCTCTTCAACTCGACCACGAGCTGGTCGACCTCGGATTCTTGTAGTAGCTCCAGTTCACGCCGGTTGGCGCGGTCTGGTCGGAGGCGAAGAAGCGGTTGACCGCATAGAACGGATCGGACGTCACGTGGGTGACGTTGGTGGCCGAGACGTCCTGTTCATGTCGGCCCGGGCGCCGCCGCGCCAGCCCGTCATCAGGGCCTCGAGCTCGACCGGCCTTGAACTCGATGTTGAAGAAGGCCTCCTTGAGCATCTCCTGGATGGCCTCGTTGACCGTCTGGCTGGTGCCGCTGGCCTGAATCGAGATCCTGCGCCTGCAGGGGCTTCGTCTTGCTGTAGCCCGCTTCGGTCATCAGCTTTCGCGCCTCGTCGGGCGCGTATTTGATCTCGAAGGTGGGCTTGCCGAACCACGGCGCTGCTCTTGTCGACCTCGCCATAGGCCGGCGTCACCAGCCCGTGCAGCAGCTTCACGATGGCATCGCGGTCGATCGCGAGATCGGCCGCCTTGCGCACCCTGATGTCGGTCCACGGCGATCCCTCGACCAGCGAGGGATGATACTGGAACACGTGCGGCGTGATGTTGGTCGAGATGCGCGCCCCGCTCTTCTTCAGCCGATCCGACCACGTCGGGCGCCGGCCCGTCGATCATGTCGACGGCGCCGGAGATCAGCGCGGCGCTGCGGCTCGAATCTTCCGGCGCGCAGATCAGGACGAAGCGGTCGACCATGGGAATGCGCTTGGGGTTCCAGTAGGCCTCGTTCTTCACCAGCTCGGCGCTGCTCGCGCGGCACGAAGCGGGTGAGCTGGAACAGGCCGGTGCCCGACGGCTCCATGGCAAACTTGTTCCAATCCTTGCCGAGCTTCTCCCATCTGCGCCGGGCTCGAGACCAGGAACCACAGGAGCTGATACGGGAAGAGCGAGTCGACCGACTTGGTCTTGATCTCGATCTCCATGTCGGCGGTCTTGCGGTAGCTCGAAAGGCCCGGCAGGCGCGGCCTCGCACCTGCGCCGACTGGCGGTGTGTCGAATTGCGGCGCATCCTGTTGAAGACCTTCTCGAGTTCCAGATCACGGCGTCGGCGTCGAACGCCGAGCCGTCATGGAACTTCACGCCCGGGCGCAGCTTGAAGGTCCACAAGGTCTTGTCGGCGTCGTCCACCTTCCACTCCGTCGCCAGGCCCGGGATCATCTTTCCGCGGCCGGTCCGACACGTCGAGGTTCCCAGGCGATCAGCGGATCGTAGATCGTGAGGCCGGTATACTGGTAGGCGTTGGCGCCGCGGTCAGGCTGCCCGGTGGTGAGCGGAATGTCGGTCATCGGAATGCCGTGCGCACGACCTTTTCCTGCGCCCAGGCGGCGTGCGGCACGGACAAGCGCCGTCGTTGACGGCAAAAAGCGAGCGGCGTGAGAACTTCATGGTCGTCTCCTGACGGCGGGGAGTGGCCTGCCTGCGCATGCGCACTACTCCGTGCCAGATCTTCTAAAATCAGGCACTTGCTCACCGCTTTGTGGTGCGGCGAGGTGGCCGACGCTAGTACTCGGGATCAAAGCTGAGTGATACGTCGACCCTTGAAGCGCCGTTGACGGACCTTTTTCTTGGTCCACACGAAGGGTTCAGCTTTGTCGTTGTAGGCGCTGATGAACGCATCGATGTGGTCCTGTAGCTGGTCGACGGCGGTGAACGAGGCGCCGCTGAGCGACTGGCCCTGCAAGATGGAGAACCAGGTTTCGACCTGATTGAGCCATGACGCCCGCGTCGGAGTGAAGTGGAATTGCACTCTGGGATGATTCTTGAGCCACCGCTCGTTCTTCTTTGTGCGTGTTGAGATTATCCAGGATGACGTGAAGCTGGCGGCCCGGAAAGGCTGTGACGACTTCATTCATGAAGCCGAGGAACTCGACGCGGCGGCGTCGCTTTGAATGCGTCGCCATGACCTTGCCGGTAGCGACTTCAAGCGCTGCGAACAGCGTCGTCGTGCCGTGCCGCTTATAGTCATGGCTCTGACCGGTCAGAGCCCGCCCATTGGGCAGCTTCAGATAGCCTTGCGCCCGCTCCAAGGCCTGGATCGAAGGCTTTT
>ERZ1370068.7815-contig-6709_pt1 | contig 88967 bp, 163 predicted proteins | sample MGYA00561227_ERZ1370068 | MGnify/ENA primary metagenome ERZ1370068 (study PRJEB38410, sample SAMEA6850437) | metagenome | study: Metagenomic assessment of the ecological functions of the soil: analysis of the soil microbiota associated with the...
GATGTACTTCGTTCAGTTACGTATTGCTACAACGGTGTGGTGGGGACCGGCTTCGCCGACGGTGCGGTGCTCGGCGACGTGTTCGCCTCGCCGTCGGCGGAGCAGGTCTACCGGGTGGCCAAGGCGGCCGACGGAGGCGCCGGAGTGGTGCTGGGGTTCGGCAACTACGCCGGGGACCGGCTGAACTTCGGCGTCGCCGCCAGAGCGCCTGATCAACGAAGGCATCGACACCCGGATCGTCTACGTGACCGACGACGTCGCCTCGGCCAGCCGGGAGGAGCAGCAGAAGCGGCGCGGCATCGCGGGCACTCTTCACGGTGTACAAGATCGCCGGGGCGGCGGCGGAGATGGCGTTCGAACCTCGACGAGGTCGAGCGGTCATGCGCGCGGCCAACGCCGCGACGTACTCGTTCGGCGTCGCCTTCCACGGCTGCACGCTGCCCGGTGCAGACAAGCCGCTGTTCACGGTCGACGAGGGCACATGGACTTCGGGCTTGGCATCCACGGCGAGCCTGGAATCAGCTCGGCTCCTGGATGCCGGCCAAGGATCTGGCTGCGAAGCTCGTCGAGACGGTCCTCGCCGAGCGTCCGGAGGGAGCGAGTGGCCGCGCTGCCGTGCTGCTCAACGGGCTTGGCGCCACCAAGTACGAGGAACTGCTTCGTGCTGTACGGCCACGTCAGCGAACTCCTCGAAGCGGCGGGCGTCGAGCATGGTGTGCCCCCGAGGTCGGCGAGCTGGTCACCAGCCTCGACATGGCCGGCTGCTCGCTGTCGGTCACCTGGCTCGACGAGGAGCTGGAACGCTACTGGGTCGCGCCCGGCGGACACCCCGGCCTTCCGGCGCGGGCACCGCAGTGGCAAGCGAGCGATTCACCACCCGGCGCGACCGGTACGGCACAGTCGCGGAGGCGGTGACGCGCCGAGGCGAGCGAGGAATCGATCGCGGCGGCCGGCAGTGGCTCGTAAGGCGGTCGATGCCATTTACGCGGCGGTCGAGGAGAACAAGGAGTATCTGGGCCGGATCGACGCCGATAGCGGGCGACGGTGATCACGGAATCGGCATGTCTCGCGGCTCGAAGGCGGCCGCTGAGGCCGCCAACGCAGACCGAAGGTGGGGTCGAGACGGTGCTGAGCGCGGCTGGGCCACGCCTTCGGCGACAAGGCCGGCGGCACCAGCGGCATCCTGTGGGGTTGCTGCTGGACGGGGTCGGCAAAGGACTCGGCAACACCGAGGCGGTGACGCGCGAAGCGGCTGGCTGACGCCGTTCAGAGTTCGGCTCAGCACCTGCAGGCATTCAGCAAGGCCGAGCTCGGCGACAAGACCATGCTGGATGCCTTGTTCCCGTTCGTCGATACGCTCGTCGGGCAGGTTGATGCCGGGGCCTCGATCGCCGACAGCGTGGCGGTCGGCGGCGGACGCCTGCCGGACCGCGGCGGAGGCGACCGCATCGCTGGTTCCGAAGATCGGGCGGGCGCGGCCGCTGGCAGAGCGCAGCGTTGGCACCCTGATCCGGGCGCGGTCTCGCTCGGCCTGATCGTCGACCGCGATCGGTGATGTGCTCGGCGATGCGGAGGCCGCCGCTCGCCGAAGCAACAGAGTCCATGGACAAGGAAGGACAAGACGGATGAGCGGTCCCATTCGGCTGCTGGTCGGAAGCGACAGCGCCGGCTTCGACTACAAGGACCACATCTTCGCCGATATGCAGGCCGATGATCGGGTCGAGGTCGTTGATCTTGGCGTGTTCAAGGAAGATCTCGAGGGCGCCTCGTACCCGTCGGTGCGCGATCGCCGCCGGGAAGAAGATCGTGGCTGGCGAGGCCGACCGCGCGATCCTGGTGTGCGGCACCGGAATCGGAGTCGCCATTGCAGCCAACAAGGTGCCCGGCATCCGCGCGACGGTCGCCCACGACTCCTTCAGCGTCGAGCGGTCGATCCTGTCCAACGACTGCCAGATCCTCACCCTGGGCCAGCGCGTTATCGGTCTTCAGCTGGCTCGGCAGGCTGGCTCGGGAATGGCTGAATTACGTCTTCGACCCGAGCACGCCCGTCAGGGCCGAAGGTCGCCGAGATCAGCGACTACGAGGACTCGATCACCGGCTGAACGCAGCCGGACTGCGTCCGACTCGAGGCTGAAGTCGCCGCGCTCCGCGTCTCATCTCCGAGCAACTTCCTGAGGCCGGTTGGACGGCGTACGGCAGAATCTCAGGGTGATCGAGTATCGGACGTCGACCGAGATCGAGCAGATGCGACCGGCCGGGCGGTTCGTCGCCGAAGTGTTGAGCGCGCTCATCGCGCGCGCCGATGTCGGGGTGAACCTTCTGGAGCTCGACGAGTTGGCGCACCAGATGATCCGGGATCGCGGCGCGGAGTCGTGTTACATCGACTATCACCCGTCATTCGGGGCCAGTCCGTTTGGCAAGGTGCTGTGCACGCCTCGGTCAACGATGCGGTCTTGCACGGGCCTGCCTCACGACTACGAGCTTGCGCGATGGTGACCTGCTGAGCCTCGACTTTGCTGCGTCGGTGGACGGCTGGGTGTCGGATTCAGCGATCATGCGTGATTGTCGGCTCGCCCCGGGAGCAAGATCAGCAGCTGATCGCCACCGCCGAGGCGGCACTCGCTGCCGGCATCGAGGCGGCGAAGCCCGGGAACAAGATCGGCGACATCTCGTTTGCCATCGCACGGGTCGGATCGCAGGCGGGTTACAAGATCAACACCGAGTTCGGCGGGCACGGCGTGGGCCGTACCATGCACGGCGACCCTCACGTACCGAACAACGGGCCGCGCGGCCGCGGGCTGCCGCTGCCGGCCCGGCCTGGTGATCGCGATCGAGCCGTGGTTCTTAGCAGGCACCGACAAGATCTACACCGACGCCGACGGCTGGACCTTCGCGGAGCCGGGACGGCTCAGGCGCGCATGCCGAGCACACAGTTGCCATCACCACATGACGGCCCGCTCGTCCTGACTGCTCGCTAGCGCCCGGAGCCGAGGTCGCTACGCTTCGACGTTACCGAAGCAGGCGCTCCCAAGATCCCGCAACCACCACACGCCAGTGCCCGACAACGCTGGCACGGCGATCTGCTCAGGCAGGGCAGCTCGAGCCTCAACTCGCGTGGTCTTGCGCGGGTGGGAGGGCAAGGGCAGGCCGCTAACGACAGATGCTAGAAATCGGCTCGCAGCCGACCGGCCCCGAGATATGCTGCGAGCCGTCGGGAATCGGCGCGCCGCACGCACGGGAGCGAGCGGAGGCGTAGTTCCTGCCTGCGAGGCGGCCGTAGCGATGCGGCGAGATCTGCGCGGCCTCTTGGACCTTGCGGATGCCGTCCTTGATCTTCTGCTGGTTCTCCGGCTTGGACAGCTCACGCTGCGCGACCTCAATCAGCTTGAGCCGCAATGGCGGTCTTGAGGAGGCCCTTGATGAGGCTCATGAATTCTCCAGTTGAAGTCGGGACGGACGCACTCTGACAGGGCGGCCCCGCCAGTCGCGATAGCGCAGTTGCCATCGACGATAGCCAACCCGTCAATTCCCACGGGTGACTGGCGCGACACGTCGAGCGTTGTCTAACGAAATCTAAGGTCTCGCGCTATACGGGCTGATACGTTCCGAGACGTGGACCCGGTGCGGAACCCGTACGCCCCCGGCGCCGGCCAGCGCCCACCCGAACTGGCCGGCCGCGACGCCGAGCTGACCGCGTTCGATGTCGCACTGGAGCGGGTGGAGCGCGGCCGGCCGGAGCGCAGCCTGGTGCTCACTGGGCTACGCGGGGTTGGCAAGACGGTCCTGCTCGAACGCTCTGCGATCCAAGGCGCTGGATCGGGGATGGGGCACCGGAAAGGTGGAGGCCCGGCCTGACACCAGCCTCCGCCGGCCGCTGACCGGGGCGCTGCACGCAGCCGTACGGGAGCTGTCGGTACGGCACCGTGCGCCGGACCGGGTGCGTGAGGTGTTGGCGCACGCTGAAGGCGTTCGGGCTGCGGACCAACCCGCGCGGCGGCAAGCTGATCGAGCGCTGGACGCCGGCGATCGACGGGCCGCCGGGATCGGCCGCGCCGACTCCGGCGACATGGAGATCGACCTGCTGGAGTTGCTCACCGATGTCGCCGGCCTGGCCGCCGACGTCGGCGTTGGGGTGGCGGTGTTCATCGACGAGATGCAGGACCTCACGCCCGAGGACGTCTCGGCGCTCTGCGCGAGCTGCCACGAGCTGTCCCAGACCGGCGCGCCGCTGATGGTGGTGGGCGCCGGGCTGCCGCATCTGCCCAGCGTGCTGTCGGCGTCGAAGTCCTACTCCGAGCGGCTGTTCCGCTACGTCCGGATCGACCGGCTGGATCCCGCCGGGGTCGAGCGGGCACTGCTGGCGCCTGCCGAGCGCGAGGGTGCGACCTGGGCGGCCGATGCGCTTGCGGCGATGGGCGCGACGTCCGGGCGGATATCCGTACTTCGTGCAGGCGTACGGGAAGGCGGCCTGGGATCATGCGCCCGGCTCGCCCATCACTGCACGCCGACGTTGCAGTCGCCGCACCGGAGGCGGAGGCTGAGCTCGGCGGTGGATTCTTCGGCTCCCGGTACGAGCGAGCGACGCCGGCCGAGCGGGACTATCTGCGCGCCATGGCCGGCCTGACCACCGAGAACGGCTCCGACGCGGCGGTCTCCACCACCGATGTTGCGGATGTCCTGGGCCGCAAGCCGTCCTCGCATCTCCCGCCCGTGATGCCCTGCTGAAGAAGGGCCTGGTGTACTCCGCCGAGCGCGGGCACGCTGGCATTTCACCGTGCCGCACTTCGCGCCGTTGGCTGCGGAACCCACCCGTCCAGGCCTGACTCAACATTGTGCTCGCCAGGAAGGCGTTCCGCAGCGCACTGGACCGCGTCGGCCGCGGATCCGCCACTGCGATCGCCTCCTCTACCATGCGAAGGGCCGCATCAGTGCCGGCGACCCAGACGCGCTTGATCGGCGCGGTCGCCACGCACGTCATGAGCGAGCATCAGTTCGATCGCCAGCAGGTCCTCGAGCAGGCTGCCAGCGCCGCGTGCGGTGCTTACCGACGCTCAGCGGCGCGGCGGTGGCGTGGTCTTCGACGCCGAGGTCCAGCGGCGGCGTGTCCAGGGTGGCCGGTGCGGCTAGCTGCTTGAGTTCGGAAACAGCGGCCGCGGCGGGGTACCGCAGCGTACAGCCCGCGCAGCGCCGCCGTCGGCGGCCCGGTCATCTGCCGGAAGCACGCGTCCCAGAGATGGGACATCCGGCGCTCGCTGAGCTGCCCGACCTGTACGACGGCGATCCGCAGCGCATCGCAAGCGATGGCGAGCACCATCGGGTGGAAGTTGCCGTTGCTGATCATCAGTCTGATCCGGCACGGAAACCAGCGGATTGTCGTCGGAGGCGTTCAGCTTCCGACGTTACGGCGTTCCGGGCGCGCGGCGATGTACTCGCGCAGCGCTCCATGGACCTGCGGTACGACGCGGAAGGACAGCGCGTCTTGTACGGAGCGGGGCGCACCTGGCTGCAGCAGCGCGCTTCCCGCCAAGCAGGCTCCGGATATGGTCCAGCCGCCGCCGCCTGGCCCGGAATCAGGCTTGGCACGCGCCGACGGCGGGATGGATGATCGACAGGTTGGCCACCGTCGCCTCCATCAGAGCGCGCAGCGACATCCGCCGCGTCCGCTGCCCGCTCGGACCGACAACGACGAGTGCCGCATGTCCAATTGACACTCCGTTGGCTGAGATCAACGCCAGCCCGTCCTTGCCGCTGGGTACCAGCGGCGTGATCCCGGCCGCGTCGCAGCGCCTCACCGCCTGGGAGCAGCTCGCCCTGGTACTCGCGCCCGACCCTGACCGACTGTGACCGCCATCCCTGCCATGGGCCCGGGATCTGCGGCTCCGACCGAGGAAATCTCGGGACGATCGGATGGACGCCGGCGTTCAGCATGGCCGCCAATACATCGGCGGCTGCGAGGAGGCACCGAACGGCCCGGGCGTCCATTGGCGAACTGCCAGCGCAGCGCGCGCTGGCGCATCGGCGGCGGCGACCCGATACCGCCGCTGTGTGACATGACGAGAAACGTCTGCTCGCCGCGGATCTCCTCCTCGCTCAGCCGGTGTCGCCTGCCGTGGCCTACCTGCGTGGTCAGGCCGTAGACGGCGTCACTGCTGGCAAGCGCGCGATCGACGACTGCGCGGCTCGCCGCAATCGCAGCGCGCGATGCCGTCAGCCAGCTCGACCGCGCGCCATCGACGATGGCGAGCAGGTTCTCCAGTCCCAGCGGTTCCTCGCGTGATCGTGACGGTACTCATGAGGACGTCACTCAATCAGAGATACTGAACGCCCAAGAAACCGGTCTGTCTCTCGAGGGGTGATCATGCTCGAAGCTGAGCTGCTGGAGCGGGACCGCTGGAGCCGTGACCGACGCTGATCGCTACCAGGAGGAGCGCGTACGGGCGCTGATCCACACGCATGCGGTGTCCCGGTCGCCGTATTACCGTGAGGCGCTGGGTGCCGACGCCGCCGAGCGGCCGCTTGCCGAGCTGCCGACGCTATCGAAGGCAACTCTGATGGCCGAGGTTCGACCGGGTCGATAACCGATCCGCGGCTGCGCCTGGTCGACCTGCGAGGCGCACCTCGCTGGTCCAGATCCTTCGCAGTCTTTCCTCGGTGAATATCGGGTGGCGACGACATCTGGCACGACCGGCCGGCGGTCAATCGTGGTGTTCACGGCCGAGGAGGCTGCAGCATGGCGCGCCGGTCAGTGGTCGGCCCATGATGCGCATGGGAATCGGATTCCGGCCTCGGTTCGCGGCACTCGGCAGCCCCGGTCCGGTGCATGTGACCAGACGGGTGCTCGTTCCGCCCGGCGTGGCTATGCCGCCGGTTTCGGCTGCGAACTCCGATTGCCGAGCTCGTCGCTGCGCTGAACGCCCAGCAACCAGAGCTGCTGCTCGGTGCCGTCGGCGTCTGGAGGCGCTCGCCGAGGAGCAGATCGCCGGTCGACTCCGGATCGCGCCACAAGGCAGCGGTCTTCGGCAGCGAAGCAGCTGACGGCCGACGTCAAGCGACGCGTACGGCAAGCAGGGGATTGAGCCGGTGAGCGGCTATGCCGCGACCGAGGCGCCAGCAGTTGCCACTAGCAGTCCCGAACATCCCGAGCTGGAGATCGCCGATGACGCCGTCGTCATCGAGATCGTCGACGAGGACGGCAAGCCGGTGGCGCCGGTCGGCCCGGCGCCAAAGGTGCTGCTGACGCAACTTGATCAACTACGCCCAACCGCTGATTCGCTACGAGCTGACGGACTCCGTCGTGGAGTCGCCGCTGCCTAATCCCGCGGGTCGACCCTGGCGCTGCCTGCTCTCGCGTCGACGGGCGCACTGCCGACATTCTCTATCTCCGCGCACCGGATGGCGCGACCGTCCCCGTCCACCCATCGGTGCTGCGCATCAGCGATAGCTCCCCTTGCCGAGGTTGGCGAGTATGCCTTTGTGCACGACGCGCGATGGCCTACATGCGCACGTTGTGCTGACTCCGGGAGCTGCAGCCGATGTCGTAGAACGGCTGCGACGAGCACTGATTGATGCCGTCGCATCGACTGGCGCTGTGCCGCCGGTGGTCGACGTGCTGCCGGCTTCCTGCCCTACAACGTGAGCCTGGCGGGAAGCTCCGCCTGGTCCGCTCGGCGTGATCAAGACCTCGATGATCAACTTCGAGAATCGGCGTCCCGAGCCATCTGCGTCGTCTCGTCCACAAGGCTGCTGAGATCATCCCGATGTCGTGGATACGGCCGCAGGCGTCTGGTTCGTCATCGACCGCGAGGTGTTCCGGCTCAGCCGCGGGCGTACCACCTTCTCTGCTTGACTTCCGGCCTTCCGATCATCATGCTGACGACTACTGGCGCTGCGTACCGGCCAGCGCGCGCACGCCTACCCGGTACTGGCGCTGCCGGAGGATGATCATCTGATGCTGATCGCTTCCAACTTCGGTCTGCCGACCAACCCTGGCTGGTACTACAACCTTCGTCGCGCAGCCGCACAGTGATGATTACCTGGAAGGCGCCTCGGTCGAGATGCACTGCCCGTGAGCTGAACGGCGACGGAGCGGCAGGCAGCATGCTCGGCCCGCGGGCTCGAGGCCTATCCGTGGTGGGAGCAGTACCACCGCCGCGCCGGCACCCCGCGACAGCTCCCGGTGATCATGCTCGAGCCGCTCGGATGGCCTAGTGCCGCGTGGTCAGCTCGGCGACCGCGCGCATCGGCCGTCGATCAGCGACGACGTGGTAGCGGCGGGCGGATCATCAGCCTTGTTCGACGACCTTCTTGAGGCCGTCGAGCATCATCTGCCAGGTGGCTCCGGAATGCTCGGCCTCCTCAGCGCTGCTGCTGTTGTCTTGAGTCAGCTGGACTAAAGTGCCGCCGTTCGGCCGGCTGCAACTCGTGAGCGCACTCGGTGGTAGTTCTCCGGCCGATCATCCTGACCAGTCAGCGGGCTGAAGTGGGTCACTTCCAGCCGCCGACCCGGCTCGAAGGAGATGATCTCGCCCTTTGTCCTCGAACGCCTTGCCCTCGAACTCGCCTTCCAGGTGATCGGGCTGCCTGGCTTCCAATCGGTGCTCACTTCCGAGCCGAACATGTATTCACGGATCTTCTCGGGTTGGTCAGCGCGTCCCATACCTCCTCGGGTTGCGCATCGATCTCGCACTGCGCGGTCGCAACATGTTCTGACATAGCAGTCCCTCCTGGCGCCTCCAGTGGCGCTTCGCCTACAGGCCCGTGTGTTCATTGATCTACCCGCACGTCGCCGCCCAGTAAGCGGAATCTGAAGTGCTTCAATGAGAGCATATCCGAGGGTATGAGCTCGCTGGCAATCACACCTTGCCAGGCCGCCTGAAGGACTTCTCCGGTGCTGCGGCAGAGGTATTACTGAAAGAGGCATTCGTGAGCATATACGGTCGGTTACATGATCGGCAGTCTGTCCGCTGTCTCGATCAACCGGATCCTCGCCCGAGCACTTGTTCGGCTGGCCCCACCCGAGTGGAGCATGGTCGAGATCCCGATCAGGTGACCTGCCGCTTTACAACCGGGATCTCGACGGCGACTACCCGCCGGAAGCGCGCGCCCTCAAGGACGCCATCGCGGGACGTCGACGCGATGCTGTTCGTCACGCCGGAGTACAACCGCGACATTCCCGGGCGCTCAAGAGCACGCCATCGATTGGGCCAGTCGGCCCTGGGGGCAGAATTCGTTTGCGCGCAAGCCGTCCGCCGTTATCGGCGCCTCTCCGGGCAGATCGGCACTGCGGTCGCGCAGCAGAACCTGCGCAGCATCCTGAGCTTCTGCAACTCGCCCCAGATGAATGCGCCCGAGGCCTATATCCAGTTCACGCCCGGTCCGATCAACGACGACGGTGAGGTCACGCGACGAGACGACCGAGCAATTCCTGCGCGACTTCATGGAGCAGTTCGAGCAGTTCATGGAGCGAGTCTTCATGGTGCTTCCGCGGCCCTCCCGGACTGAGCTGAACTCAGCCGTGAGTCTCGGCGCTGCCACCCGGACGCCGAGAGCAATCAGCACGTCGCCGCTTACCGCGTCAAGGGTGCGCCGCACCCGCGACCGCTGTGCGATCGGCCCGAGACGATGCAGGACAGCGGCATAGAGCGAGAGCCAGCCGAACGTCATCAGACAAAACACCACGGCCGAGTGGAACGAGCGCAGCGAAGCTGCTCGTCGGCTGGCGGCACGAATTGCGGCAGCAGGCTGAGGAAGAGGCTGCCATCTTCGGGGTTGGCGATGATTGCTGATAAATCCCTGGCGCACTGCCTGCCACCGTTTGAGCTCGGGCGGCGTGGCGTTCCGCTCTTCATGATTGGGAGTACCGCGGATTGCTGCCAAGATCGACTGCAGTCCAAGGAAACACCAGGTAGGCGGCTCCGACGATCTTGAGCGCTGCAAAAGCTGGCTGGGATGCCTGCGATGCAGACCGGCGATGCCGACGCTTGCCGCGATGGTCCACACCAGCTGTCCCGAGCGCGATTCCGGCAGCAGTGAGTACGCCGCCGCGCCGTCCGCCGATGATCGAGTTGCGGATGGCGAGCGCCGTATCAGGCGCCTGGCGTGCAAATGACCAGAGCGCAGACGCCGAGATAGGCCAATGCTTCCAGTCACCACAACGAGATCCTCTCAGCACGGCACCGACTTCTGTCGGTCGGCGTTCGCGCCATCGCATGGTGGACATGTGCGGAAGAACGCAGCTGGGTGAGGACGTGTGTCGAGCGGTCGCGCACATTCAACTAGATCTGCATGTCCTTCAACTAGATCTGCATGTCGGCGAAGCGCGAGTAGTGGCCCTGGAACGCGACGGTGATCATCTTGGTCGGGCCGTTGCGGTGCTTGGCTACGATCGAAGTCGGCCTCGCCGGCCCGCTCGGAGTCCCGGTCGTAGAGGATCTGGTCGGTTGAGCAGGATCACCACATCAGAGTCCTGCTCGAGGCTGCCGCTCTCGCGAAGATCGGACAGCATCGGCCTCTTGTCGGTGCGTTGCTCCGGGCCGCGGTTGAGCTGGGAGAGCGCGACGACCGGCACGTCGAGCTCCTTGGCCAGCAGCTTGAGCTGCCGGGAGAATTCGGAGACCTCTGAGCTGGCGGGACTCGACCTTCTTGCCCGAGGTCATCAGCTGGATGTAGTCGATGATCACCAGCTTCAGGTCGTGCCGCTGCTTGAGCCGGCGCGCCTTGGCGCGGATCTCCATCATCGTCAGGTTGGGCGAGTCGTCGATGAACATCGGCGCCTCGGAGACCTGGCCCATCTTCGCCGAGACCCGGTTCCAGTCGTCGTCGCTCATCCGGCCGCCACGAATGTGCGACAGCGGGATGCTCGCCTCGGCGGACAGCAGCCGCATGGTGATCTCGATCTGGCTCATCTCCAGGCTGAAGATCACCGACGTGAGACCGTTCTTGATCGATGCGGACCGCGCGAAATCCAGAGCCAGAGTCGACTTTCCGACGGCAGGTCGCGCGGCAATGATCACCATCTGCCCGGGATGCAGGCCGTTGGTCAGCTCGTCGAGATCGGCGAACCCGGTCGGCACACCGACAGCCCGGCGCCACGGGACTCGATGGCCTCCATCTCGTCGAGCGTGGGCTGCATCAGCTCCGGACAGCGGTTTGTAGTCCTCGGCCACTCGCCGCTCGGTGACCGAGTAGACCTCGGCCTGAGCCCGATCGACGATGTCGTCGACGTCGCCCTCCGCGGCGTACGACATCTGTCCGATCCGTACCGAAGCCTCGACGAGCCGGCGCAGGATCGCCTTCTCGTGCACGATCTGGGCGTAGTAACCCGCGTTGGCCGCCACGCGGCACGCTCGCGAGCAGTGTGTGCAGGTACGGCGCGCCGCCGATGCGCAACAGCTCGCCCGCGCTTGCCCAGCTCGTCGGCGACGGTGATCGCGTCAGCCGGCTCGCCGCGTCCGTAGAGGTCGATGACGGCGTCGATAGACCTGCTCGTGCGCCGGCCGGTAGAAGTCGGCACCACGCAGCACCTCGACGACGTCGGCGATGGCGTCCTTGCTCATCAGCATGGCGCCGAGCACGCACTGCTCGGCTTCCATGTCCTGAGGCGGCGTACGGTCGGACAGCGTTCTGTCAGACAGCGACCTCGTCGCTGTAGGGCGGCATCACCTCGGCAACACTCACCCTGACCCCTTACAGATCCGCTGGCACTGCCCCCGAGCCCGTCGGACACCCGCCCCAGCACCAATCGAATACGTGTTCGGAACACGTAGTGATATGCACTGACACGTACGCTCGTAGTGACGCCGGGACAGGTCAACGCGGGACAACCGTACGCTGCCGGCGCCGACCTGAACAGCCAGTTATCCACAGGGCCTGTGGACAACGAAATCGTGCGCTGTGGGAGACACGCGGTGCGCTTGTGCAGACCCTGGGTATCGCCCCTGGGGACTAGCGCCGACCTACGGCTTAGCAACCTGAGCTCTGACAAGCGGGAAATGCTCGTCCAGAGCGGGTGGATGAAAGTTCCTTTGGGACAATCTCACGACTCGGATGGTGTCTGGCGAACGGAGCCGTGATTTTCCCTGACCGGAACGTATTACCCACAGGTTCATCCGCAAGCTGTTGAAAACCCCATTGGCCGCAGCCGAAGGCCTTTGACCAAACATCGTCACATGCCACGGACATGATCTCTGACGGCCGTCAACGGTCGCTCAGTCATCGCGCCTTTGAACCTGACTCGATTCAGTCGTTGCTCGCGGAGCAAATAGCGCTTCCGCTCCTTCGGCGTACAGTTGCTGAGGGATACCCTTTGGGGGTACCTGAGACGCGAAGGAAGGCTGATGCCTGATCACGACAGCCATCATGGCTACATTGCCAGCAAGGACGACTACCTCAAACGATTACGCCGCATCGAGGGCCAGGCTCGCGGCTTGCAGAAGATGATCGAAGAGGAACAGTACTGCATCGATATCCTCACTCAGGTGTCTGCGATGACCGCGCCTGCAGTCTGTCGCCTCGGCCTGCTTGATGAACACCTCAGCCACTGCGTTGTTCGTGCTGCGGCTGAAGGAGGCGCCGAGGCCGACATCAAGATCGAGGAAGCCTCCAGCGCGATCGCGCGTTTAGTTCGTTCAGTACGATACTGTCCGTCTTTACTGTCTCTGGCTATCTAGCGAAGAAGGAAGATAAATCCCATGCCTGTCACCAACGAGTACCTCGTCTCCGGAATGCACTGCGCCCACTGCGCGAGTTCGGTCACTGAAGAGGTCTCCGGCAGTCACCGGAGTGACCGACGTCAAGGTTGATATCGACAGCGGCCAGCTGATCGTGACCAGCGATACGGAGATCCCGTTTCAGAGCATCGAGGCTGCGGTGGATGAGGCAGGTTACAGCGTTGCCAGCGGCGTAGCTTCTCAGACCGCTATCAGCTGCTTCCAGTCTGATCATGAACCCACCCGCCAAACTGGTCGCCTTCCTGGCCCTGCTTGTGGCGGTCTTTGGCATGTCCTACCCGCCGGCACGCAGTCGCAGGCACTGCTGGCGCCGGTGCAGATTCACAACTCCAGAGATGGTCCCGCCGACGGGCGCCGTGGATGGTTATGCACTGCGTGCCGTTGAGGCTACCCAAAAGCCGGGCAAGGACGTGCCGGTCGAGTTCACCCTGACTGCGCCCGGCGGCACGGTGTTGTCAGGTCTTGATGAGGACTCCGGCGAGCACGTGCACTCTGATCGCGTTCCGCCGTGATCTCACCGGATATCAGCATCTGATCGCGCAACAGGGCGAGCAGACGTCATGGTGGGGGTTGCTCAACCTGACGCCAGGTCCCTGGCACGTGATCATCTACTTTCAGCCACCGGCACTAGGTCGCGAGATCGCATTGGCGACCGATTTCATGGTGAGTGGCGGGTATCGCCCTGAGCCGTTGCCGCCGCCGACCAAGATCGGTCGAGGTCAAAGGCGCCTACAGTGACGCCTCAGCGGTGACCTGAGCACCAGCGCCGATAGCAGCACTGCCGCTCACAGTTACCGATCATGGTCAGCCGGTGACCGACTTGCAGCCGGCGCACGGTGCGCTGGGACACAGCGTGGTGATCAGGCCCGATGATCTCGGCTATCTGCATCTGCACACGAGCTACCCAGGGCAGCGGGCCACGGCTCGATTTTTGCTGGCAGTCTGCCCGACAAGGGCAGCTATCGAATGTTTGTTGACTTCAATCGAGGCGACAAGACATATGTGGCTGCCTTCACTGTGCAGGTGAGCCGATGACTCAGCTACGCGTCCCGGTCCGGACGATCGAGCTTGACGTTCAGGGCATGACCTGCGCGTCGTGCGCAGCCCGCATCGAGAAGAAGCTCAACCGCATCGAAGGTGTCAATGCCACGGTCAACTATGCGACGGAGAAGGCGACTGGTTCATGCCGGCACTGGCACGACGGCGCAGAGCCCTGATCGAGACCATCGAGAAGACCGGCTACCGCGCCACGCCTGCCCGCTGAGAGTCCGCGTGACCCCGATCTCGAGCTGCGGCAACTGCGTCGTCGGTTGATCATTGCCGCTGCGCTGAGCCTGCCGGTGATCATGATCGCCATGGTTCCCGCCTGGCAGTTCCCCTGGTGGCAATGGATCTCGTTCGCTCTGACCTGCGTCATCGTCACCTGGGGCGCCTGGCCATTCCACCGAGCCACCCTGCTCAACCTGCAGCACGGCAACGCGACGATGGATACGTTGATCTCGGTCGGCACCCTGGCTGCGTTCGGCTGGTCGGCGTACGCGCTGTTGCTTCGGCGTGGCCGGGGAGATCGGGTTTACTCACCCGTTCGAGTTCCGACTCGTCAGACACGCGCCAACGGCCAACCTCTACCTCGAGGCTGCCGCCGGAATCACCACGTTTCATCCTGCTCGGACGCTACTTGAGGCGCGAGCCAAGCGCCGATCGGGCGCCGCGCTGCGCGCGCTGCTCGACCTGACACCATCGCAGGCCACGCTGCTGACATCCAGCGGCGAGGAGGTCGTCGATGTCTCGCAGCTACACGTTGGCGATCAGTTTGTGGTGCGGCCCGGCGAACGGGTGGCCACTGACGGCGCTGATCGTCTCCGGACATAGTGCTTGGATACCTCAACCGTGACGGGGGAGTCGGTACCGGTCGAGGCGGGACCCGGCGACGCTGTGGTGGGAGCCACCGTCAACACCCATGGCCGGCTTGTAGTGGAGGCCACTCGGGTGGGCGCTGACACGCAGCTGGCCCAGGTCGTACGGATGGTGGAGGAGGCCCAAAGCGGCAAGGCAGCCGGTGCAGCGGCTCGCCGACCGGGTGTCCGCGGTGTTCGTGCCGATCGTGATCGCGTTGGCGGTGGCAACGCTCGGTTTCTGGCTCGGCCAAGGCTCTGGCGTCTCGTTCGCGTTTACCTCCGCGGTGGCGGTGTTGATCATCGCCTGCCCGTGCGCGCTCGGACTGGCCACACCGACGGCCTTGCTGGTTGGCACTGGGCGAGGCGCTCAGCTGGGCATCGTGATCAGCGGGCCTGAGGCGCTGGAATCCGCGCGACACATCGACACCATCGTGCTCGACAAGACCGGAACGGTCACCGAGGGCCGGATGACAGTGGTCGCGGTGACCGCTGGCGGTGAGACCACGCAAGCTGACGTGATCAAGGCAGCCGGCGCCGCCGAATCGGGCTCGGAACATCCCATTGCCAAGGCCATCACGGATCTACGCGCGTGCCCGCGGCTCGGTACGCCACCATCAGCAAGCTTCAGAACGCCCCGGCCTCGGCGTACGCGCCGAGTTGTCAGCATCGGCGGCTGCTGGAGCGACCACCGATGCTGACAAGTCGGTGATTGTCGGGCGGCTGGAGCTGATGGAGGACGGAAGGTCTGCGCGTTGCCGAGGAGTTGCGAAGCGGCGTACGCGGTGCGAACAGGCGCAGGGGCGTACGGCGGTGCTGGTCGGCTGGGAGGCGAAGCGCGCGGCGTGATCGCGGTTGCCGACGTGGTGAAGCCGACGTCTGCCGAGGCCGTACGCCGATTGCGAGGCGTTGGGTCTGCGGCCGGTGCTACTGACTGGTGATCATGAAGCGGCTGCTCGGACGGTCGCGGCCGAGGTCGGCATTGATGATGTGGTGGCCAACGTGCTGCCGCAGCAGAAGGTCGCCGAGGTCGTACGGCTGCAAGAAGCCGGCCATCGCGTGGCGATGGTGGGTGACGGCGTCAACGACGCGGCCGCGCTGGCGCAATCTGATCTTGGTATCGCGCTCGGCACCGGCACGGATGCTGCGATGCACGCCAGCGACGTGACGCTGGTCAGTGGCGACCTACGAGTGGCCGCGGACGCCGTCCGCCTCTCCCGGGCGACGCTGCGCACCATCCACGGCAACCTCTGGTGGGCGTTCGGCTACAACGTCGTCGCCCTGCCGCTTGCCGCAATCGGCTTCCTCGAACCCGATGATCGCCGCCGCGGCGATGGCCCTGAGCTCGGTATTCGTGGTGACCAACAGCCTCCGCCACTAGATCTCGTTAGCTGATTTGCACTCTGACGGCCTTGCTGTCTTGCGCACGGCATACCGCAAGGTCGCGAAGTCCGCTCCGTAAGCGGTGGCCTCGAGAAGCTGCAAGCGGTGGCGTGACGATCCTGCGCGGCAGCAAGGGCGCGCCAGCGCCAAGGAACACCGACGCGAAGCTGATCAGCACCTCGTCCAGCAGGCCCTGATCATGAAACTGCCCGACCAGATCACCACCGCCTACCAGCCAGACGTTACGGCCATCGGCCACCCGCACCATCTCCTCGTGGACCGGCGCCACGTCCCCGAAACGAACCGGATGTCAGGGCCTTCGACCCGTGGCAGCTCGCGGCTGCTGAACACCCAGGTCGGGATCGTGTACTCCCACTTGCTTGGATCATCGAGGAAGCCGGTGTGATCTGCGACCCACTCGTACGTCGTCGAGCCCATCGCCATAGCTCCGACTTGCGCGATGAACTTCGGATAGTGATCTTCCATCCCGCTTTGCTCGCTGAATTGAAAGAGCCAGGTCAGCGAGTTGTCCGGGTCGGCGATGAATCCGTCGATACTGCTTGCTGTGTAGTAGCTGCGTAGCCAGTAGGTCTCAGCTCTCGCAGCGCACTGCGCCCTGAGCTCGTCGAAGGGCGTACGACAGGGCTTCGACAGGCTCAGCCCGCAGTGCAAGGGTGATGGGCGGCCTCGTGCTCCTGGTGGCCAACGGGCTCGAGCTGAAAGGTGCAGTGGGAGACATCGAAATGCCCGCCGAGGCATTCGCCGAGCCGGTCCAGCACCTCGCCTGAGCGACCCTCGCTGATGCACGCGTCGATCGACGATGACGTGCGCGGATAGCACCGGTACGCCGCTGGTGATCGTCCAGGCATGCAGGTCATGCACGTCGACCACACCGCGTACCCGCTTGATGTGATCTCGCACCTCAGCAAGATCGACGCCCCGGGGAGCCGCCTCCAAGAGCACATCGACGACTTCGCGGAGCAAAGACCAGGCGCGCGGGATGATCAGCACGACGATCGCCAGCGAAGCGATGGGATCGAAGATCGTCGAACCAGTGATCAAGATCAGCACAGCGGCAACGATCACGGCCAATGAGCCCACCAGATCACCGAATACCTCGAGATAGGCGCCTCGCATATTCAGACTCTTGGACTGGGCTGGACGAAGCACCAGCAATCCGACCAGGTTGGCGATCGTTCCGAGGACCGCTACGCCGAGCATCAGCCCACTGTCGATCTCCGTGGGGCTGCGCAATCGGCCGACGGCCATGATCAACACCCAGACCGCTACGCCAACCAGCAGCAGGGCATTGCCGAGGGCAGCGAGCACCTCGGCGCGTTGCAGCCCGAAGGTGCGCTTTTCGGTCGCGGCGCGGGTAGCCAGTGACGCCGCGATGAGGGCCAGGACGAGGCCCGTCACGTCGGTCAGCACGTGGCCGGCGTCGGCGAGCAGTGCAAGCGACCCGGCGATGAGACCCCTGACCACCTCAGCGACGAGCACTCCGCAGCTGATCACGAGGACGATAAGGAGCCGCTTGCGATGGGCGCCGGTCGCAGTCATCTGCGTGGTCGTGCCCACGCTCCATCTCAGCTCACCTCCGTCTGCCGATCACGCCGAGTTGTCAGACTCTCAGCGTGCTATAGCCCACCTAGAGTCTGACAAGTCGGCGAAGAGCTGCCACGAATTGGTCGGTGATCTCGGGTTCACGTACCGCAATCCGGATCCAGTCGGGCGCAAGGCCGGGGAAGGTCTCGCCGCGGCGTACGGCGAAACCGTGGTCCCGCAAGCCGAGGCGGATCCAGCCGGGTGCGCGATCACTGCGTACGCCGCTGGTGTCGACGAGCACGAACGACGCCTGGGGCCGGCCGGCCACCGTGAGCCCCAGCTGCGCCAGCTGGTCCACCAGGTAGGCGCGGTGCGCGGCGATCTCATTGGCAGCCTCGGCGGCAATGATCCGGGCGTCGGGGGTCAGGCAGCGCGACTGTGGCCGCGAGCGCCGGGGTAGAGACTGACCACGGCGGCTGCTGGCGCTGCATGGCGCGCGATCAGCGTCGGGTCGCCGATCACATAGCCGGCGCGCAGCCCCGCCAGCCCCACGTCTTGGTCAAGCGAGCGCACCACGAGCAGGCCCGTCATGTCGTCGCCGATCATGGTTTCACTCTCACCGGCACGCAGTCCATGAACGCCTCGTCGATGACGAGGATGCGGCCGGGCCGGCGTAATGAGGTGATCACTGCTGCTGGATGCAGCACGCCCGTCGGGTTCGTGGGATTACCGATCACGACGACATCGGATGCTGCAGACACCGGCCACTGGCCAGCGTGAATTCAGTCGAGGCTGACAGCATGAGCCGCTTAGGCCGATGGCCGGCCGCGATGAGCGCCGCCTCGGGTTCGGTGAACTGGGGATGGATGATCAGCGGCTGTTCTGGCCGAAAGGCGCGCGCCAGCAAGGTGAATGCCTCCGCTGCTCCGGCAGTGGGAAGTACGTGATCGACGGCAACGCCGTGCGCTGCCGCGATGGCCTTGCTGGCGGCGTCGGTGTTGCGGATAGGCAGCGAGATCCTTCGTCGTGTCGTTGATGATCGTGCGGAGCCAGTCCGGCGGTGCAGAAAGGCGGACATTGACAGCCAGGTCGACCAGCCCTTCGGCGACGTCGCGATCTCCATGGTGCTGAAGATCGTGAGCCGGTTCGTCCAGAGCTCTCGCGTGATCATGGACGGCGTGCGCAAATCGCTGAGCCAGCTCCGGGTGGCCGGCCCAGTGCAGGTGCATGTAGCTCGCGTGCAGAGTCTTGCCGACCGATTCCCGCCGGGTCGGCAGAGAAACCGATCGGCTCACCGTCAGCGAGCCATGCAGCGGCAGCTGGTCGAGGTCGGTTCCAGCGTCGTGCGATGAAATTCGTGACCGGTCAGCCGGGCTGCCGGTGACAGCTAGAAGTTGATCATGATCGGCGATCAGGTGCGGTAGCTCAGCGTCAGCCGCTCGGTCATGATCGCCTCGGCATCGATCGCCCCGACCATGGACCGTCCAGCAACGCGTCGGCACAGATAGAGCAGACCCGGCGCACTCGGCGACCGTCGGCATACCGCCCTGCGATGGCGGATCGAATCTCGGATCGCAGCGCCTCGTTGGCCGCCAACTCAACCGAGTGCACCTCGGGAAATCCGCCGCCCAGATAGAGCCCGGCTGTTCCCGACCGGAAGCGACGTGTCGATAGTCGGGTCGAAGATCACAGGTTCGCAGCCGGCAGCTCGGAGCAACTCGTCGGTCTCGGCGTAGCGGAAGGTGAAGGTCCGGCCGGCGGCAACGGCGACGACCGGACGTAGCTCTGACGGTGGTCGCACGTGAGCGGCGGGAGACCACGGCGTCGCTTCGAGCGGCGGCGCTGACCGTGCCACCGAAAGAATCGAGGCTCAGTGAGACGTGATCGCTGATCCGTTGCGCGAGCTCGGCAACCGTCTCGGCTGCCTCAGCGCGTTCCGCGGCCGGCACCAGACCAAGATGCCGAGAGGGAATCTCGATGCCGGCATCGCGCGGCAGCACGCCGAGCACCTCGAAGCCCAGCCGCCTGCATCAGCCTCGATGATCTCTCGGGCGTGTCGTTCGGATCCGGCCTTGTTGATGATCACGCCGCTCAATCGGACGCCCGGGTCGAACGTGTTGAGTCCATGAACGATGGCGGCCGCCGTACGCGAGGTGTGGGAGATGTCCAGCACCAAGATCACCGGAGCATCAACCAATCCAGCGACATGGGCGGTGGAGGCAAATCCATTGCCGCCGATCTGACCGTCGAACAGACCCATCACGCCTTCGATGACCGCGATGTCGGCGGGCTCCGGCGTCTGCGCGCCATGCAGCAGCAGCGGCGCCATCAGGTCCTCGCCGCAGAGATAGGGATCGAGGTTGCGTCCAGGCCGCCCGGTCGCCAGCGTGTGATAGCCCGGGTCGATATAGTCCGGGCCCACCTTGAAGCCCGCAACCATTCATTCCGGACGCGCGCAAGCGCACCCATCAGCCCGGTGGCCACGGTGGTCTTGCCGTGTCCCGAACCCGGAGCGGCGATCACCAGCCGGGGGAGCTGGCGTCACCGATGACGGTGACTCGGAATCGATCACCACTCGATCCCTCGCTGACCCTTCTGCCCGTCGTCGAAGGGATGTTTGATCTTGGTCATCTCGGTGACCAACTGAGGCCATCTCGATCAACTTCGGATCGGCCCGCCGACCGGTGATGATCACGTGCTGGTAGCCGGATCTGTCGACAGGGTGTCGAGCACATCGTCGAGATCGACCCATCCCCAGTTGATGGGATAGGTGAACTCGTCCAGCACGTACAAGGTGTGCTGCTCGATCAGCGAGTCGGCGCTTGATCTCTGCCAGCCCTCGGCCGCCGCAGCATGATCATCTTCAGTTCCGGCCTTGCGGCTCCACGACCATCCGGCGCCCATCTTGTGCCATTCGATGGAGCCACCACGACCAGTTCGCATCGTGCAGCTCATCCAGCGACTCGAGGGCGGTTTGCTCACCGATCCGCCATTTGGCGGATTTGACGAACTGGAAGACCCCCACCGACCAGCCCTGGTTCCAGCCACGCAAGCGCCAGGCCGAACGCCGCTGTCGACTTCCCTTTGCCGTCACCGGTATGAATGATCAGCAATGGCCGCTGCCGCCGCTGCCGGTGGTCAACCCGTCCGCCGGTACGACGTCCGGTACGCCTGCCGGCATCAGGCAGCCCGGCCTTGGCGTACGGCGGCCACCAGTTGATCGGCAGCGACCTCGCCGACGGTGACGTATTGGGCGCCGAGGTGGATGCTCAGCGTCTGGGCCAGGCCGAGCGCCATCCGCCCTGACTCGCAGTCGATCATCAGCGAGGCTACGCCGGTCTGACGTAGCCGGTCGGCGATCAGGCAGCGATCGGCCGACCGCGTCCGGTCCGTAGGTGGCACGGCCGTCGGTGACCAGGACGAGCAGCGGCCGGCGCCGTGGATCGCGGATCCGTTCCAGCCGCAGCGTTTCCGCGGCGCAGAGCAGACCCTCCGCGAGCGGCGTACGGCCACCACTCGGCAACTGCTCCAGCCGGCGCGCGGCGGTGTCGATCGAGGATGTCGGCGGCAGGGCCAGCGCTCGCCTCGGCGCCACGGAAGGTGATCAAGCCCACCTTGTCCCGGCGCTGGTAGGCATCGAGCAGCAGCGGAGAGGGCTGCGGCCTTGACAGCCTCCATGCGGCGCCGGGCACTCATCGACCCGGACGCGTCGACCACCAGCAATACGAGGTTGGACTCGCGCCCTTCCGTCACGGCGAGCCGCAGGTCGTGGTTGGCAAGCCTGAGCCGTTCGGCCGGACGACGTCCGCGTACGGCCTGGTGCGGCGCGGCAGCGTGGATGGTTGCCGTGAGGTGCAGCCGACCGTTGCTGTGCTGAGCCGGGATCGCGCCGACGGTACGCCCGGCCGAGGTCACGGCGCGGCTGCGGCGGCCGGGCGCTCCGACGCCAACGCCAGGTGCCGCAAACAAGCTGAGTGCGATAGGTATGGCCGGCCGGAATGATCCGGTCGTTGTCAGTCCGAGCTCGTTGGCAGCTGCTCCTGAGCTTGTCGACACGTGCTGCGCCTGAGCTCTGGTCGGAGAGGGCTGCTGATCGAGGCCTTCGACGGGACTCAGGCCGCATGTCGCCTGCGCCCCGAATTGGTGTTATTGGTCGTTCGAAGAGCCGTTGGGAGAACCGCCCTCCGGGGGAGTCGGATCAGGATCTGGCTCCTCGTCCAGAAGTTGATCAAGGAGATCTTCGTCCAGGCCAGGCGCATCGAACGGATTGCGGCGGCGCCGAGTGCGGCAGAGCCAGCCGCGCGCGCGGCGCGGATGTCGGACTTGGTGATATCCCGCCTGCCCTGCCACGCGGCATGTGGCAGCAGCTGCCGCGCGGTGACAATGTCAGCCCGCATGCCGTCAACCTCGAACGCGCCACACACCCTGGCGATGGTCGCCAGCTCCCGATCACCCAGCTGTACCGACGGCAGCAGCGACCGGGCTGTGGCGATCTTCGACGCGCAGCTCATCTTCTTGCGCTGCGTAGCTGGCGACGAAGGACGCTGGATCGCGGTCGAACGCCATGCGACGGCGGATCACCTCGGCTCGCTGTTCCGGATCCCGCGGGGCGGCGATCTCGACCGTCAGCCCGAAACGGTCCAAGAGCTGCGGTCGCAGCTCACCTTCCTCCGGATTCATGGTTCCGATCAAGATCAATCGCGCGGCGTGGGCTACCGAGACGCCTTCCCGCTCAACCGTCGAGCGACCCATCGCCGCCGCATCCAGCAACAGATCGACCAGATGATCATGAAGCAAGTTCACCTCGTCCACGTAGAGGATGCCGCGATGTGCAGCAGCCAGCAGGCCTGGCTCGTAACTCACCTCGCCGGCCCCAGGGCCTGGCGCAGATCGAGCGAGCCGATCACCCGATCTTCCGTGGCTCCGACCGGAAGCTCGACCAGCCTGGCCGGGCGGGTCCGAGACACGGATGATCATGAGGACCAGCCGGGCAGGTCGGGTCCGGGTCCAGCGGGTCGCAGCTGAAGCGGCAGCCTTCGACAACGCTGATGCTGGGCATCACATCGGCGAGCGCCCGCACCATGGTTGTCTTCGCAGTGCCCTTCTCGCCGCGTACCAGGACGCCGCCGACCTCTGGCGACACGGTGGTCAAGATCAACGCGAGCGCCATGTCATGCGGAACCGACGACGGCGGAGAACGGAAACGTCCTCACCTCACACCCTTCCTGCGGGTATCCACGCCCGCGGCATGCTGGGTCGGGCCGGCGTACGCGGGATGCGACAGCGGCCAGCCACGGCAGACGTCCTGACTTCCCGGTCTATTGCTGGGTGACGAACTGCCCGAGTCACAGTGGCGGGACCGCTCCGGACTCGCACCGGATTCCTCTGCCGTCGCCGTCCCGATGATGTCCACATCTGGCTGCGGCGCTCGACCCATAGCGGCATGGAACGCACGTGCACGTGCGTTCGGTATGTCGATGCAGCCGTCTGCAACGCGTGTGGCGCGTCAGGAGCGAACGTGCACGTGAGTTTCTGCCTCAGCTGAGAGATGCGACAGCGTGAGAGCTGGCTGAGCGCCGCAGGCATACAGTCTGAGGCGTGATTGAGGTGGTCGGGCTGACCGCGCGGGATGGAGCGACGTTCCTGAGCGGCTGCGGACCACGATCCAGTACGCGGAGGTGTTGCTGGCAGCGCTCGCGACCACTTCGACCTGATCCCAGGCGTTTCCGTCTCAGCAGCGGCTGCCATGGCCAACTCCGTTGCGCGAGGGGCTCCCGACGCTGCTCAGCCAGGTATCTGGGCGACGGGTGGTGGCGCCTCGCCTCCGGGGATCCACTGCTTGCCGGGATCGGCAGCACCCTGATCGACGTACTCGGGAGCGCCGCGGTGCGTATTCATCCGGCAGTGTCCTCGGTCGCGCTTGCTCGTGCTCGGATGGGCTGGCCGGAGGAGTCAACTCAGCTGGTGAGGCTCCGCGGTGCCGACGTGGATGAGGTGCGGCGCTATTCTGTTCCCTGACCGACGCTTGATCATCTTGTCCCGGGATGGCGAGAGCCCGGACTGAGGTCGCGCGGTTGCTCACCGACGAGGGTTACGGCGATAGCGTGATCACCGTACTAGGTGATCTTGATTCCGAAACCGAATCACGCACCGAGGCCGTCGCGCATGACTGGACTGGTCACCAAGTTCCCGCACTCAACGTGATCTGTGTTGCCTGTGTTGGAGGAGCGGGTCGCAGCGCCTCATTAGCACCCGGTCTCCCCGACGCCGCGTTTGATCATGACGGACAGCTGACCAAACGCGATCTTCGTGCCTCAGCGTTGGCCCACCTGATGCCGCGACCTGGCGAGTTGCTCTGGGATGTCGGTGCAGGTGCGGCGTCGATCGCGATCGAGTGGCTGCGCGCCGACCCTCGTTGCCGAGCCATCGCGCATCGAGCGCAACCTCGAGCGGGTGCAAGCGGATCTCGCGGGAACGCCGAGGCGCTCGGCGTTCCTGGTCTTACGGTGCTGCACGGTGCGGCGCCTGCGTGTGCTGGTCTCGCTACCACGACCACATGCGGTCTTCATCGGCGGGGTGCCAGCAGCGAAACGCTCGCGCCCAATCCTGGTCGGCTCTGCAGCTCGGCGGCCGTCTTGTCGTTCACGCGGTAACCCAAGAAACCGAAGCGATCGTGATCGATCATTGGAAGCGGTACGGCGGTGAAATGACCGCGGATCTCGGTCGAGCATCCTCGAGCCAATCGGCCGCTATCACGGCTGGCGGCCCGCTCGAGCAGTGGTGCAGTGGAGTGCGATCAAGGACGCCGAGTGACCGTTCACTTCATTGGGGCTGGACCGGGCGGTCGCCGACTTGCTCACCGTGCGGGCGGTGCGGCTGATCGAGGCTTCTCCGGTCTGCATCTACGCCGGCACCTGATCGTCGATGATCAACATCCGGCTTACTGTCCGCCTGATGCGACCTTGATTGACAGTCAGCATCTTGATCTTGACCAGATCACCGATCATCTGGTTGCGGCTTGCCAGCGTGGGGCCGATGTGGCGCGACTCTGCTCCGGTGATCCGTCGATCTACTCGGCACTTGCCGAGACAAACCCGGCGCCTCGACCAGGCAGGGGTGGGCTGGGATGTGACACCTGGTGTGCCGGCCTACGCGGCCGCTGCGGCGATCATCGGGCGTGAGCTCACCGTTCCTGAACTAGCCCAGACGGTGATCCTGACGCGCATTCAGGCCGTCTCCACGGCAATGCCCGAGACGGAGTCCATGGCCTGCCTGGCCGCCGCTCGAGCCACCATGATCATTCACCTCGCGATCCGGCGAATCCGGCTCGATCTGTGCCGAGCTGACACCGGCGTACGGCGAGGACTGCCCGGTCGCGGTGAGTCGGGGAACGCGACCGCAGCCGAACGAAACAGGTCCTGCGCGGCACCCTGCGCCACCATCGCCGACCAGGTGGAACGATGCCGCGCCTGCGGCAAGCTGCTGTGATCATGGTGGGGGAGGCGTTACACGCTGAGAACTTCGTGGAGTCCCATCTTTACGGAAAGCGGCGTAGGCGCCCGTGAGCGACTTTCGCAACCACGCGAAGCGGTCGCAAACAACGGATCGCGCGGCGTGTCGCATGCTGTTTGCGACCACCTTCCGAAGTCAGGCGGTGAGCCACAGCTCATCAGGAATCGTGGGAACGGCTTGTCCAGACTGTCCCGCCGTGGCTGAGCCGGGTCTGGCTGGAACCGATGATCAGCAGACAGCTCATGTCAATGCTGCTGGCATCAAGCTCCTGCAGCGTTGTGACGGTCAGCTCCTCGCCATCGCGGCCTACGTTGCGGCCCACCACGACAGGAGTTTCTGGCGGGCGGAGTTCGAGCAGTAGCTCGCGGGCACGGACGATCTGCTCCCGTCGGGTACGCGAGGCCGGGTTGTAGACAACCAGGACCAGGTCGGCAATCGCGATCGCCCGCAGCCGCTGCTCGATCACCGACCAGGGCTTGAGCCGATCCGAGAGTGAGATCACGGCGTAATCTCCGCCGAGCGGCGACACCGGCCCGAGCCGCGACTGCCTGAGCTGCCGTCACCCCTGGCAGCACTGGTGATCGGTGACCCTGGCATATCGGTCGTCGGCGGCCGCCTCGAAAAACCGCGGCACGCCATGCCGAAGATTCCCGCATCTCCACCCGAGACCACCGCAGTCCGTTCGCCAGCCAGCGCAAGATCAAGGGCGTGTCGGGCGCGTTCCAGCTCGACCGTGTTGCCGGTGCGCATGTCGTTGCTGAGTCGGTCGGGCGGGCAGCCGATCCAGGTACGGCCCGTAGCCCACAACATGATCAACTTCATCGAGCAACGCGGAGGCCTCTGGGGTGATCCAGTCCGTCCGGTCCGGGCCCGAGACCGACCACGAAGAGCTGGCGGCTATCGGCGCATGATCATTGGGTCACGAGCGTCCTGCTGTCGACGCGGCGATCGACCAGCCGCGTCGAGGCGCCGGTCGCGGCCCGGCACAACGATCATGGAGAAGTACGGCACTGCCGCGGCATCGACGTCGGCCACCTGGAGGATGCGCTGCTCTCCCGTCGTTGCGCGCTCGACATAGCGGGCGTCGCCGAGTCGGCCGGACTGCCGGAGCGCCTCGCGTACGCCGGCGAATGTACGGCCCAGCTTCATGATCGCTGCCGCGTCGGTATCGGCGAGCCGGCGGGCGAGCTCAGGTACCGGCAAAGTTCCCGGCAAGACGGTCAGGATGTCCTCGTGACGCGCGAGTGGGGTGCGAAGCGCAGTGGCGGCAGCCGTCAGCGAGGTGACTCCCGGCACGATGTCGCTCGGGAAGCGCGGCGACAACCGATCATGCAGATACATGTACGAGCTGTAGAACAGCGGGTCGCCCTCGGCCAGCACAACGACATCTCGGCCGGCATCCAGATGCTTGCTCAGCCGCTCGGCCGACTCGTCGTAGAAATCAGCAACGGCGCCGTAGTACCCAAGTGGATGATCGGTCGAGCCGGTCGTCACCGGATAGATCAGGAGTTCCTCGATGGCACTCTCGCTGATCAGCGAGTCGGCAATGGTTCGAGCGATTGATCGGCCGGCAGTGCCCGAATGGTAGGCGATGACGTCTGCGTTCTTGATCAGCCGCGCCGCCTTCAGGGTGATCAGCTCCGGATCGCCCGGACCGACGCCGATGCCGTACAGGTGACCAGTCACGAGAGCTCCGACTCACGAGCTAGAGCATTGATGGCGGCGCGCACACAGGGCAGACCCACCGCGTCGACCATGCACGACAAGCCACGGAATGTTCCACGGGTTCCCGGCCAATGCCACCTTGGACTCAGCTGAGCCGACGAAGCCAACGGGAATTCCGATGATCGCGGCTGGTTGCGGCGCTCCGTCTGCGATCAGCTCCAACAGGTGGAAAAGCGCGGTAGGAGCATTGCCGATCGCGACGACGGCACCAGCAAGCCGCTCGGCCCACAGGGACACAGCTGCTGCCGATCGCGTTGTTCCCCAACGGGCCGCCAGTTCGGCCGTACGCGGATCGTCCAGCAGGCACAGCACGTCGTTGTCTGCCGGGAGGCGTCTTCGCGGTAATGCCTGCGGCGAGCATCTGCGTATCAGTGAAGATCACCGCCTGAGCCGCGAGCGCTGCTCGTGCCTTCGACACGACGTCCCGATGGAAAGCCAGATCATTGACAAGATCAATGTCGCCGCACGCGTGAATCATCCGTACCGCGACCGGCCGCATGTCTGCCGGCAGCCGGGACAGATCGGTTTCTGATCGAATGGTGGCAAACGACCGCCGGTAGAATCTCATCAGGCACCGTGACGTAGTCGTAGCGCCGCGTTGGCGGAGCTATCACCTGGACTCTCCGACGAGCAGCAGCGGGCTCGCGCAGGTGGGCGCGACAAGATCCTGATGAGCACCGGCCGGCGCGCCGCAGCGGCGTTCGCAGCCGCTGATGTGGGTGCGAGGCAGCGGGTGTCCCGACTCAGCCAACCTCGTCGCGTACGCAGCGCGTATCAATCAGGGACTTCTGGCACGACGGCGCACCGACGCAGGCCGAGATTGCCGACCATGGCGAGGACGCAGCGTCGATGAGGCCGGCGGCGACCAGCTCGGGCAGTCGATCTGCGGCTCCAGGCAGCACAAGCCCTCGTGATGGTGTGATCACGACCCGCCCGGCAGCAGAGGCCTCGATGGTGGCAGCTTGCGCGGGTGTCAACGAGCCGAGTGGTACCTGAACCGACGCCGCACCACCGACTGCGCCGAGGGGCACATCCGTTCTCTCCAGCGGCACATTGAGCGTGCGTACGCCAGGGACGCTCGTCGTCCAGCTCGGCAGTTCGCGAACATGCCAGACGTCACCGGATAGCCGACTGGCGGTCAGGAACTCTCGGGCGAGTGTGAGCAGCATGTCGGCCGCCTGGCTGGCCGGCACTGAGATACCGAGATCAGCAGCGCCTAGCATAGAGCCATCCATGATCATGATCGACAGCGCGATAGCCAAGATCAAAAGACCTGCCGCTGACGTCGCCGCGGCCGTCGTCGACAACGAAAGGAATCGAGTGGGCAGGCTTGCGAGCCGAGGGTCAGCACACAGCCGGGCGTCCAGGTCCATCACGAAGGGTCGTAGGTCGGCCAGGCCACCGCTGACTCCGGTCAGTGGCGAGGCGATGATATTTCGCACCCGCTCGTGAGTCTCGGATGGCAAGAACCCGCTTCTCGCACCGCAGCAATGAGCGCGGCGGGCAGGGTCGGGCAATCCGCACGCTGCAGCTCGCGCGCGAGGTGAGCTGAAGATCGCCGCTGCCGAACTGTTGAGCGATCCCGCTCAGCCGGCCGAGTGCCGCACCAGTGGTCTGTCCGCCAGGAAATCGGATCCGTACGACAGCACCATCCTGCGCCAGGTGCGGCCGTAGCACCCCGGGCAGCGGTCCGCGTCAGTCACGCCCGCCATCGTAAGTGCCTGGTCTGCCGAGCGTCGAGAGATCGCGCGCCCGCCGTGGTGAGGAGGTAGTAGGGAGGGATACGCCCTGTCGTCTGCGAACGACGACGAACTAGGCGGGTTCAAGAGCGCGATGCGCGAGGCAGCTCTTCATTAGGTGGGCGTGCGGGCAGAGTTAGGCTCCCGTGGTGCCGCGCATCGCCCTGCTGTCCACCTCTGATACGGACCTGCTCTCCGCGCGGGCAAGTGGCGCCGACTATGTCCTGGCAAACCCTGCCCGGGCGGCGCACACCGAGCTCGCGGCGGTGTTGGAGGCCTGCGACCTGATCGTGGCACGGATCCTGGGCTCGCCCCAGATGCTCTGCGGTGGATTCGACCGGTTTCGGGCGAGCGGCAAGCCGATGGTGGTGCTGGGCGGCGAGCAGGCCCCCGATGCGGCGCTGATGGAGCTGTCGACCGTGCCACTCGGGGTTGCAGCCGATGCTCACGCCTACCTTGCCCATGGCGGGCCGGAAAACCTCAGCCAGCTGCATGCCTTTCTGAGCGACACCGTGCTGTTGACCGGCGTCGGCTTCGAGCCGCCGCTCGAGCAGCCGGTCTGGGGTGTGCTGGCGCGCGAATCATCCGTCGAAGGTGCAAGACCTCGCATCGGAATCCTGTTCTATCGCGCCCAGTACGCCGCGGGAAACACCGCGTACGTCGAGGCGCTCGCGGACGCTGTCGATGCGGCGGGTGGCGTCGGGATTCCGATCTTCGCCGCATCGTTGCGGAGTGCACCCACCGACCTGCTCGACTATCTGGCGAGTTGTGATGCGTTGATTACGACCGTGCTGGCGGCCGGCGGTACGAAGCCGGCTACCGCGTCCGCCGGTGGAGACGACGAATCCTGGGACGTACGCGCCCTGGCTGCCCTCGATATCCCGATCTTGCAGGGATTGTGCCTGACCTGGGACCGAGCCTCCTGGGCCGCCTCGGACGAGGGCATGACTCCACTCGATGTAGCGACGCAGGTGGCGGTGCCGGAGTTCGACGGCCGGATCATCACCGTGCCGTTCTCCTTCAAGGAGATCGACGCTGATGGGCTGCCGGCGTACGTCGCTGATCATGAACGATGCCGTCGCGTCGCCGAAATCGCCGTCAATCATGCGCCGGCTGCGCAGCATATCCCTGCATGCGCAAGCGGCGCGTTGCCATCGTGCTCTCGGCGTATCCGACGAAGCACTCGCGGATCAGCAACGCCGTCGGGCTGGACACGCCCGTCTCGGTGATCAAAGCTGCTACGGGCGATGCGTGCCGCAGGCTATGACCTCGGTGCTCCAGGGCGATCCCGGGCACCGGTGCGCTCGATCCCGTCGAGGGCGAGCATCCCGGACACCACTGCGGGTAACGCGCTGATTCATGCGTTGATTGCGGCTGGCGGGCAGGATCCAGAGTGGCTGACAGCCGAGCAGCTCTCGGGCCAGCCGGTCCGTATTCCTGCGCGACGACCTACCGCCGATGGCTGGACGAGCTGCCTTCCGACCTTGTCCAGCGATCACCGAGGCCTGGGGGAGGCGCCTGGCGGAACTCTTCGTCGACCGGCGCCGGGATCATAACGGCGAGATCGTCGCGGCCGCGCTGCAGGCCGGCAATGTGGTGATCTTGGTTCAGCCGCCGCGCGGGTTCGGGAGAATCCGATCGCGATCTATCACGATCCTGATCTTGCTCCCTCGCACCACTATCGTTGCTGTCTATCGTTGGCTGGAGCGGGAATTCGGCGCCCACGCGGTGATCCATGTCGGCAAGCACGGCAACCTGGAATGGCTTCCTGGCAAGAATCTTGGCATGTCCGCATCGTGTGGCACCGATGCGGCGATCGGCTCAATGCCGCTGATCTATCCGTTCCTGGTCAACGATCCCGGTGAAGGAACTCAGGCCAAACGCAGGGCGCACGCCACGATCGTTGATCATCTTGTGCCACCCATGGCGCGTGCCGAAAGCTACGGCGACATCGCCCGGCTGGAGCAACTGCTCGACGAGTACGCGCAGGTCAACGCGATGGATCCCGCCAAGGCGCCCGCGCTGCGCGGCGAGATTTGGACACTGATCACCTCCGCGCAGCTCGATCATGATCTTGGCCTGGAGCGAGCTCCGGACGATGAGATCTTTGATGAGTTCGTACTGCATGTCGACGGCTGGCTGTGCGAGATCAAGGATGCCCAGATTCGTGACGGGCTGCACGTGCTGGGCCAGGTGCCCAAGGGTGGCGAATTGATCAATCTCGTCCTGGCGATGTTGCGATCACCGCAGATCTTCGGCGGCCAGGTCAATGGGGTGCCGGCTTGCGGGCCGCGCTGGGGCTCGCGCGACGACGCGCCGCTACCAGCTGGACTGTGGACGTCCAGTCGAAACGACAGCGCTCGTGATCTTGTCGAGGCGCTTGCTGGCGGCGCGACTGGTCGGTCGACGCCATACCGCAGATCGTGGAACGCATCGTGGGAACGCCGAACGATGCAGCTGCTGCTGCAGTGCTTCGTTTCGCGTGCCAGGAGGTGATACCTCGGCTCGCCCGAACAGGCGACGAGATCACGGCCATCTTGCACGCATTGGATGGCGGGTACGTCCCGGCCGGGCCGTCGGGTTCGCCGTTGCGCGGCCTGATCAACGTCCTGCCGACCGGCCGCAACTTCTACTCCGTCGACCCCAAAGCAATTCCGTCGCGGCTGGCGTATCAGACCGGCCAGGCGATGGCCGACTCGTTGCTCAGTCGGCATCTGGACGAGACCGGGGAGTATCCGCAGTCCGTGGGCTTGTCGGTGTGGGGTACCTCGGCGATGCGGACCAGCGGCGACGACATTGCCGAGGTGTTGGCGCTGCTCGGCGTGCTGCCCGATCTGGGATGAGGCGTCGCGCCGAGTGGTGGGCCTGAGGTGATTGATCTTGCCGAGCTGGGTCGGCCGCGGATCGACGTCACGGTTCGCATCTCAGGCTTCTTTCGAGACGCATTTCCGCACGTCGTGGCCATGCTGGACGACGCCGTACGCCTGGTCGTTGATCGTGACGAGCCTGACGAGTCGAACTTTGTCAGGCAGCATGCACGAGTTGATCTTGCAGCTCATGGTGATCATCGCCGGGCCACCACCCGGATCTTCGGTTCCAAGCCAGGCTCGTACGGAGCCGGCATCTTGCCACTGATCGAGGCAGGCAACTGGCGTAGCGATCATGACCTTGCCGAGGTCTATACCGCCTGGGGCGGCTTTCGCGTACGGTCGTGATCTTGACGGGGTTCCGGCGCGCGAGGACATGGAGGCCAACTATCGGCGTATCGCGGTGGCGGCGAAGAACGTCGATACCAAGGAGCATGACATCGCGATGATCCGACGACTACTTCCAATATCACGGCGGGATGGTGGCAACGGTCCGGTCGCTGACCGGAGTCGATCCGAAGGCCTACGTCGGAGACTCGACAACTCCGGATGCGATCCGAACGCGATCGCTGACCGAGGAGACGGCGCGGGTGTTTCCGAGCCCGGGTGATCAATCCGCGATGGATCGCAGCGATGCAGCGGCACGGCTACAAGGGCGCGTTCGAGCTGGCGGCGACCGTCGACTACCTCTTCGGCTTCGACGCGACCGCCGGTGTGGTGACCGATTGGATGTATGCCCAGCTCGCCGAGAACTACGTACTGGACAAGGACAACCAGGACTTCATGAAGCACGCCAATCCGTGGGCATTGCGCGGCATCATCGAGAAGCTCAGCGAGGCTGTTGATCGCGGGCTGTGGCAGGAGCCTGATCCGGACTTGATCACTCAGCTGCAGCAGGTCTATCTCGATGTCGAGGGAGACCTCGAGGAAGCACAGTAGGCCTCAGCTTGTGGTAGACCGCACGCGAGCGAGGATTCCAGCGGCAACCGCGTCCGGCTCCGTCTCCGGCAACCAGTGTCCAGCGTCCAACTCGACAAGCTCGTACGGCCCGGCGACATGATCAGCCGTCAGCTCGACAGCAGCCCGAGTCAAGGCGAAATCGTCGCGGCCCCAGATGTAAGTGGTCGGCGCGGTGATTCTGCCAAGTGGCGGTCGCCCGGAGAACGGTATCCCGCGATACCAGTTCAGGGCTCCGGTCAGCGCGCCTGGCTCGCTCATCGCCGCGGCGTAGCGATTCGGCAAACTCGGATGGAAGGCCATTGTCCCGCAAGGACTTCGCGAGCGTACGCGCCGCCAAAGGCCTCGGGCAGCGCGGGCAGCTGAAACAGTCCCATGTACCACGAGAGCAAGCCCTGTTTGCTGGTTCTGCAACGCCTTGAGGAATGCCGCCGGGTGAGGTGTTGAGAGAACGGTCAGCGAGGCGACCCGATCCGGATGCCAGCCGGCCGCACCCCAAGCCTGGGTGCCACCCAAGTCATGACCAACGATGTGGGCTCGTGGCAAGCCCGGCGGTGTCGAGTAGGGCGATCACGTCATCGGCTGTAGCTGCGGTTCGATAGTCCGCGTCGCCGGGTGGGTCGTGCGTTCCGGGTATAGCCGCGCTGTGTCGGAACAAGCGTGCGCAGCCCCTCAGCGTTCAGCTGAGCGGCAACGGCGTCGAAGGTCGATGGCTGCTGCGGAAATCCATGGAGCAAGACGACCGCCGGAGCATCGGCAGGCCCGGAGTCAACAACCTCGGAAGCGCAGCCCAGGGCGTAAGAAGTGATCCATGACTCCTCTCTCGGTAACGTCGTCTGGCCGATCATGGCGTTCGGCTCTACACCAGGTTCTTTGCGCACTGCATAGGTTGCAACCAGTGCAGAGCGACAGCAGCGTACGTGCACGTAGGTTTCCGATACCAAGGGGTGGGGTCAGTAGATGATCGAGGAAAGAAAGGTCTTGGAGCGAGTGCTCGAGGAGGCAACCGACTTCCTCGATGGTCTGAAGAGTCGGAGGGTCGCCGCACGCACTGATGTGGAGGGCGTCGCGAGTGCTCTGAGACGACCGCTTCCAACCGAAGGCGCGGATCCGCTGGAGGTGATCGAGGAGTTGATCGCTGGGGCTGAGCCTGGGGTTGTCGCGATGCCGTCCGGGCGGTTCTTCGGCTGGGTGATCGGCGGCGTGCTGCCTGCCACCCTCGCAGCGGATTGGCTGACATCGACTTGGGATCAGAACGCGGGACTGCTGGCGTCCTCGCCGGCAGCGGCCGGCGCAGAATGGGTGGCCAGTGAGTGGCTTCTCGACCTGCTGGGTCTGCCTGCGGACTCCGCGGTCGGTTTCGTCACGGGCGCGATGATCGCGAACTTCACCTGCCTGGCTGCAGCGCGCCACGAGGTGCTACGCCGGGCGGGCTGGAACATCGAGCAGGACGGGCTCTATGGCGCACCCGAAGTGACAGTGATCGTCGGAGAAGAACGCCACGAGACGGTCGATGTCGCGCTGCAGATTCCTCGGTCTCGGTGAAGCCCGCAGCATCGTGGTACCAGCAGATGATCAGGGTCGCATCCGGCTCGATGCGCTGGAGGACGCCTTGGACAAGATCAGCAACAATCCGGTGATCGTCTCGCCTGCAAGCTGGGAATGTGCATAGCGGCGCTTTCGACCCCATCGCCGCCGCTGTTGATCTTGCACATCGCCACGACGCCTGGGTGCACATCGATGGCGCATTCGGCCTCTGGGCGGCCGCGTCGGCTAGCTACCGCCCGCTGGTCGCAGGCGCTGAACGCGCCGACTCCTGGGCCACCGATGCGCATAAGACGCTCAATGTGCCCTACGACAGCGGGATCGCCATCGTGGCCAACGCCGATGCACTGTACGCAGCGATGGGCGTGCATGCCGCGTACCTGATCTCAAGACGAGCGGCCCGATCCGTTTTCGACCGTGCCCGAGTTTCTCTCGTCGCGCCCGCGGCTTTACGGTCTGGGCCGCGTTGCGTTCGCTGGGTCGTCGCGGAGTGGCTGACATGGTCGAGCGGTTCTGCGCACACGCCCGCCGGTTCGCCGAGGGCCTCAGCCAGATGGAGGGCGTGCGCGTCGTCAACGACGTGGTGTTCACCCAAGTCTGTGTGTCATTCGGAAGCGATGAGGTGACGCGTGAGGTGGCCGCTCGGCTGCTGAGCGACGGCACCGCATGGATGACACCGTCGACGTGGCACGGACAGGCGGTGTTGCGCGATCTCCGGTCTCGAACTGGCGGACCACGACGACGATCGATCGCACTCGATGCCGTACGCCGAGTGCTCGCCGACGTCATCTCATCTGCGCGCTGAGCCTCCGTCAAGCCAGGACGCGCCTGTCGAACTGAACGCCTTCGACGAGCTCAGGGCATTATGCAGGGCGGCCTTCAACCCGATGACCAAGATGCCGAGCAGGGCACCGATGGCGGCGCTCAATACGCTGCCTCCGAGACCGAGTCCACCGCGTCGGCCGGCGAAGAAGCTGTAGATCGTCAACAACACCGTGCTCGCGATCACGGCAATCCAGGCGTCGGTACGGATTGGTAGGCCGGCGAGTTGAGTCACGATCAGGATGACGGCGGGCACCAGAGCCGCCGCCAGGATTGGCCACGTCTCCGCAAGCGCCTCTTTGAGTGCGTCGACGGGATGTGTGTGGTGCTTGACAGCATCACCCAGGGTCCGAGCATGCAGATGCGCCAGCCAGTAAATGAACGCGGTGCCGAGAATGGTGAGAACAAGCCGCGTCTCTTCCAGATGCCCGACTGCTGCTGCGATGACTGCCAGCGGACACCACGGTGCCGGTGATGACGCCTTCGCCGTTGATCATTCCCAGCGGGTCGCGCTCACGCTGCACATCCGCTGCACCATGGCTACTTCTTTGGTCTTCATTTCCTCGCCAAGTCAACTCAGGCTCCGATCCCGCGTCAAGGCATCGTGCTTTGTTCGCCGTCCGGGGATGTTTCCCGGTCAAGCCAGTCGGCCAACGGCCCCTGGGCGACTTCGGCGAAGCGCTCCCTCCAACTGCGGCACCGGCAGCAACGAGAGCTATCGACGACGGCGACGTAATCGCGACGCGGGCAGCGCATGGTTGCTGCGACCCAGCCGTTGCCCACGCCACTGGTCTGTCGTACTCGGCGCCGCTTGCAGAGACAGGATCGGCACCGCGCTCGATCAGCCGCTCGACGATCCGCGGATCACCTCCAGGCGGCGTGATGCAGGACAGCGTCCCGGCGGGCCGCCGCCGACGTGCCCGGAAGCAAGTGGATCCGAGTGCGTCGACAACGCGTTCGAGTTGGCCGCTCAAAGCGCCGGGGATGATCACCTCCTGGCTATCGGCGTCTAGCCGCTCGGGCAGCGGGTTGTCGGGTCGCTCGCCGCGCGCGAGGGCTGCAACAGCAGCGGTCCCCGCCGAGAGTTCGGTCGACGCGCGAGCTCGGTCAGCAGCGACGATATCCGTACGCGCCCACGCAGCACCGCATTGGCGTACGCGTGCGGTACACTAGGCGGTGTCGGCCACTCTGCCGCCGCGTCGGTTGAGCGACGCGCCCGCTCGGCGAGCAGCCGGACCATCTCAGGCCGCAGCCACGACGTGCGGCGTGCACCAGAAGCGCGCCCTCGTTGGGCGTCCGCCCCGGCATCGAGCAACATTCTGAACGTGATCAACGTGGTCGTCGTCGGTGGCATGCGCGAAGGCGCGTTTCGACCCACGCGCGCCGCCTCGTAGGCGAGCAGCAGCGACCGGCAGGCGGTGTCATGGGCCTCAACTGCGTCGGTAGAGGGCGTGCGCCAAATGACATCCGCGCCACCGAGCAGTAACGCCGTGAGCTCAGGTCTTGGCGCGCGGAAACTCCGGCTGCACCGTACGGAAGAAGCGCCGACATCGGCCCCATTCGTTGGGCGGAAGAAAGCGTTGGCCGGGGTCTGCGCCCATGACGCAACAGGGTACTGCGCGCCAGGGCCACGCTGGAGAAGCACGGTGGCAGACGCAGCAGACGCAACGGCGCGGTCGCGCGCGCACTCCCCACTTCATCAGACTCGACTCTCTCCAGCACGCCTGATGCCACCCGTCGTGCCCAGCGACTCGCTCAGCGGACGATGGCCGGGCCGGGCTGCGAAACCGACAGCTCCGTTTGCTCGGTTCACGCGACGCCAACATCCGTGGCGTGGCCTGGATGAACGAGGCAACGTTGGCCTCCAGGCAATTTGCAGCGCCAGGCCAGCTCGGAAAGCCGCTCTGGGGTGCGGGTGACGCAGGACTGGTGCGCTGGCCAGCCTGCCCGGCGGACATCGATCGCCTAGTGTCGAAGGTCTGTGCGCTGGCTATCGCCCGGAGCGGCGCGGCGCGCACGAGTGCCTGGGCCTGCCTGCGAAGCTGGGCCTCGAGACTCACGTCGACCTCCTTCCGTGAGACCGGTGTCCGCTGCGGGCCGGACAGGCACGCGGATCATCGCTGAGCTCAACTCGCATGAGATGGTGGGCGCTGCCCTTCCCGCGGACCGGGTGCACCCTCTGCGCCCGGAGGCTGAGTTTACCCGAGCAGCTGGGGTGAAATCAGGGCGTGCCGAGCCAGCAGCGCTTGCTGGCCGAGTCCAGAGCGGCGCCTGGTCAGCCAGCAGCCTGTCCCGCGCGACACGTGCTTCAGCCCTCGGGCACTATCGCGGCGATGTGCCTGCGACCGGACCCAGGCGATGCGCTCAGCCCGCCGTTCCTCGTACGCGGGGAGCGCCTGGCAGACCGGCAGGCTACTGAGTGTCTCCGCCAACACCAGCGCATGCCTCGACGGCCAGCGCGACACCCCGGGACGTCGAAGGCGACATCGCATGAGCCGCGTCGCCGATCAACACCGTCCTGCCCAGGAACGCAGTACGGCTGCATCAACCTCCATGATCGGGCTGCCCGGCCAGATGCCCTGGCCTGGGCCAGCAGGTCGGTGATCGGCTTGTCGCAGATCATTGAAGTAGCTTCGCCAGTCCCAGATTGGCCGGCCGTGAGCGCTGGCGATGTCGGCGTAGCAGAAGACGACACCTTTCGCCCAGCGGCACGGTGAGCAGGCTGCGATCAGACGCCAGATCGAGCGTGCCGCGTGCCTTCGTCGCCGTCCCAGCCGTCCAGCGATGAAACCCCGTGCCCAGCGGCCGGTGTAGGTCGGCTCGGCGCCGCCGATGCCGGCGGTGCGTACCACGGAATCCGACTCCATCAGCGCCTACCAGCACGTCGTAGTGTTCGACCGAGCCATCAGCTGAGCTCGACGGCGTTGTCCGCGAGGCCGGGCGTCGATGGTGGTACCGAGACGGATGGGATATCAGTCGTTGCATTGAGCAGCAACTCATGCAGGCCGCCGCGCACGGATCGCCGCGCAACGTACTCTGTTCACCCCAGATGGTCGACACCGGGAGGTCGGCCAGTACGCGTCCGCCGGAACCGGTGACCCGTTGCTGGCTGATGGGATGAGCCGCAGCGGCGACCGCCTCTCCGGAGCCCAAGTTGATCGCAACGCGCGGATGGCGTTGATGGCAGATAGTGGGCGGTGTTCGTCGCAGCCCACTCTGGCTGCGCTCGACGACCAGCGGATCGTGCCCTGGCGTCCTGAGCGCCGAGCGGGCTCAGCCCGGCGATGCCACCGCCGGCTATGAGTACGCGCAGTCCCGAGTGCATTTGCGGCATTGCCGTTGTTGATCGTGGTGTCCTCCGGCGATTCACTGGCGATCAATTTCTACGGCAGCAGGCGCGCGCGATCATCGGCAAGCGCTAACCGATCTGCGTACTGAACTACCCATATCGACGCTCTGCGGCGTCGGCGGATATGGGTAGATGCACCGCGCCAGTCTGCTGGGGCCCTCGGGAGGCAGAGCGCCCGGCCGCCGCCCGAGCTGTGGCTTGGCCGGCGGGATGTGACGCCCGACGGCTTAATGGCCAAGATCTCAGGCGAACATGACGGTCGCAGGTCGCAGGCACCGACAGCACGAGCTGCGATGGCAATCTCTCCCCGTTGGTCAAGCCGGCGGCCAGCGGCCGTAGCACCGCTGGCGCTGCCGCGCACCGTGGGCCGTGCATGGATTTTCCCGAAAGTACCGCCATCGGACACGCGGCACGTTCAGCCATGTCTGCGGCGCAGCCCGGCTCTCACCTGCCGCGCGAGCGGTGGCAGCAAGCGAACCAGGGTCGGCGTACGCCCGGGAGCGCCTCCGGATCCTGGCTGCCGGCAGCGCGACCGCCCGATGGTGAAGGGACAGCCACGTTCACTCCCCAGATGCGCTGCAGCCGCCGCGCCAATCCGCCGCGGGCCAACGGTGCGCCAGGATGATCGGCACTCGGGCGGATCGACAGCCCGCCAGCGTTTCAGCCAGTGCGCGAGCGCCTGGCTTGCGGAAGTACCAGGTCCCCGAGCCGCACGGCTTTTCGGCTAAGACCGGCTCGGCAATAGTGTGTGACCACCGCCCGTTCGAGTCGCCTCACGCTATCACGCGGCGTGTTCGCATCTTCGGGCCGCGGCCACCGGACACAATCCGCTGGAGTTCGCCTGATCTGATCGCGAGCCTGCCCGCGCGTCTTCCCAGAAGCTCCGTTGCGCCCTCCCCGCCGCGCCGAGCCCGTACCGTGGCAGGCACCGTCGATGCGTGCAGCGAGGCAGGGTGAAGCTGCGTGATTGAGACGCCAGATCCGCCGCCGCCACGGCACCATCGTCCCAATGGCCGCGGGCGGCTCGAGCGCGTGGCGAGAGCCTGCAGACAGGCGTGAGCCGACAGAACTCGGCTTCTTCCGGCCGGGGCTAGCGCCTTGATCGATGGCGGCTCATCCACCTCGTCAAGGCGGAACCTCGTCCAGCAGGCTCAGGACCAGGCCGACGCGACACGCGACAGGCATCCTCGACGTCGTGATGGACGGCGCAACACGCACAGCTTCGTGCAGATCTTCCTGACCGCCGGGATCTGCGCTCTGCCACCTGGCCAGAACCAAGCGTTGGTCAGGGCATGGGAGAGCACTGGGTCGCTCTGCGGTCGTCGCCAATGCTAATGGCTCCCTCGCCAGCGTTGCGGCCTCCTCGGTGCGGTGAGCGAGCATGGCGAGCTGCGACTGATTGCTCAAGGCGAACGCAAACAGCCCTTCGTCCCCGACCCCGCCGAGCACGACTGTGCGCTTCTGCGGCCTCTCGGCGCGTCCGCCGGCCTGCCGGTTGAACCACATGATTCTGACAACCAGCGCAGGCTCAGCCCGAGCGCACGCTCGATCCGGCAGCTGCTCGGCGCAGCGACGACTGCGCGACGTTGCGCAATGGCGGCATCAGCCGCAGACCCGATCGTGTAGCGCTCCACGGCACACTCCTCGAAGAGGGTCGGCCAGCTCGGCGGGCGTGAAGCGGTCCTCGTAGGCCAAGGCGAGTGCGTAATGCGCAGCTGCCTCCACGATGGGCACCGGACGTGGCGGCTCGCGCGCCTGCACCGGTGCATACCGCGCGAGGGCGTCGGATGTCGCCGGCCTCGGATGCGTGATGCACCAGGCGGCTGGAGTCGGAGTTGCCAGGCGTCTTCCAGCGCGGCTAGCACCCGGGCATTGAGATCCAAGCGACGGGCCACCGGGTAGTGCGTCCACGATTGCCCGTCGAGTCAGCTCATGCCGGAAGGAGACCTGCTCGGGCTGAACTGTGAGTAGACCCCGCTGCTCGGCGGCCGTGATCGCGGCAGCGGTCGCACACCAGAGCGCCGAGGAGCTGCCGGTCGAGAGCCGACGGGACCAACGGCCAGCAGCTGACGATGTCTTGATGGGCCGGAGGAGCCGGCGAAGTCGGCTCAGGACGGCATCCACCACGGTAAGCGGCACGCTGGAGCCAACCGCCGAAGCGACGAGCTCGCTGACGGAGTAGGGATTGCCGTCGCTCAGCGCGGAAGACCTCGTCAACGTCCAATGAGCTGTCGGCGACGAGTTCACGTACGGCAGGCTCCAGAAAGGCGTTGCGGGCTTAGGTGATGTACCTGGTCGGCGTGCGAAGGTCCCCAGCAGCTGGGTAAGGTGGTCGCGCGATAGCTCGTCGTCGCGGTAGGTGAGCAGCAAGACGACTGGCAGCTGCCCGATCCGGCGTACCAGAAAGCGCAGCGTGATCGACCGTGGCCTCGTCGGCCTGAGTGGACATCCTCAATCACCAAAGTGCTCGGTGGCGGTTGGTTCAACTCAGTAAGCAGGGCATCCATGCCACCTGGTCGCGCTCACCCGACCGGAGGGCTTCGGCCAACCGAGGGCCGACAGCAGCGGTCAAATCCCGAAACGGCCCGAGCGTTCTCGGCGTACTGAGCGCATCGCAGAGCCAACCAACATCGCGTCCCATCAGGAGTTCTGAGCGGAGTGCCGACACCAGGCTGGTCTTGCCGATGCCTGCTTCGCCGTGCAGCAGCGCTAACCGAGCCGCTGCCGCTTGCGGCCTCGCGGGCCGCACCCAGCAGGGTCGCCAGCTCTTGATCACGCTCCAGCAGGCGTCGCGCCACACTGAAGATGGTAGCTGGCCAGTTGTGCCCGAGGTGTATGCGAGGCTGCAGCGACGATCGATAGCCGGACCTGATCGCCCACAGTGGCGCCGGCCGACTTCAACGCTGCCTTGCTGACGCCGACGCACATGCCGCCGCCGGTGACGAGCATCGTGCTGCCGGTGAAGGTCGCCTCGTTGAGCGAGCCGGTCACCCGCATCTGGCGGCGGCCGCCAAGATCAGGCAAACAAGATGCTCCCGGTATGTCAACCACGGCGAGTCCTCCGGGCTTGTCGTCGCCGCCACTGGCGTACCGTCCGCTGAACTCCACCACGAGCAGCAGCGTGCCACGTCCGAACGCCGCCATCCTCGTTACGTGAACCTCGACAGATGTCAGACCGGTCGTTTTGACAGATGGCAGCGCCCGTTCGGGTGTACGGACGATCAGATTTTTGATATGAGGAGCCGCGTCGGAGCGATGGCTTCCTTTGTGTCTTGTGAGACGAGACAGACCAGGCAACAAAATTTGCGGGGCCAGCCCGGTGAGCACGCTCGCCGGGGGGCGCTTATGTCGTCAGCCTTACACCCGATTGATCGGTTTGACGTTCCCGAGGAAGTACCGGGGATCAGGTGAGCAGCGCCGATGCCTAGCGTGTCACTGGCTGAGAGATTGATCTTCGGCGCGGGGTATCGAGTTCACGCGGCGACGGGGATGCCGGCGACAGGATGCTCAAAGAAATTGCGGCGGCCACCTCGCGACCTCAGAAGCTCGCGACCTCGAAGAGGCCAAACGGAGTGATTAGAGCAGTGTCGGGGCAGAGCCGCCTTTACTCCGACCAACTGATGGCCACTCGTGCGTGCGCGTGCATGTTGCACCTACCCGCGTGATCGGGGTCGGATGATGCCTCAGTAGTACCCTGGGCACGCTGGACCGCGTAAAGAATCCCCTGAGAGGTCGAGTATCCGGAGGAATTTCGACGAGCATTAGAAGAAAATTACTGACGGGCCTCGTGGGTGCGGAATCGTGTGCCCTGGTTGCCCTCGGCCCGTGAGTGCGAGATCATCACCGCGCCGAATCGGACCGATCGGCACATTCAACGAGGAGGACAAGTATGAGCGTCTACCGGGTGATCGACGTCATCGGAACGAGCACAACCTCCTGGGAGGAGGCTGCCGCTGACGCGATCAGGGAAGCGGGCACTTCGGTTCCGGGACCTTCGGGTCGCCGAGATCGTCAAGCAGGATATTCACGTCGGCGACGGTGGCCAGCTCATCTACCGCACGAGGATCCAACTGTCCTTCAGGTACGAGCAGCGTCGCAGGCCTCAGCGCGACTGATCAAAGGAAACGTCATGACTCTCGCAGGTTGGGGGTACTGCTCGTGGTCGCCGTCGCAGTCGTCGCCGCTATTGTGCTCATCATCCGCTTGATAGTCCGACACACCAGGGGGTACGACTAGGCGGGTTGCGAGTGGTACGTGCTCGGGCTCGGAGGAGTGTGCCGGGCGAAGAGGGGATTCCGTGAGCGGCGTGTGCCGCAGCGCGCGGGTGCGATGAAGATCAGCGGCGGTGCTGGCGGGCGGCAGGGCAAGTCCGGCCAGCCCGGGAGGCATACCGAGGTCGAGTGATCAGCAACAAAGGGAGAATGACGCCCAGTCCCATCTCTTCGGCGGCACCGGCCGTGCTTTGGCTGATCACCGCTGTCCGGTGGCCAGGGGACGTCGCAAGCCAGAGAGGCCGACGAGTGGCCGCGATTTGCGGCGCTCGACCACCACGAAGACGACCGCTGTAACGACAGCGACGATCAAGATGCCTCACACCGCGAGTGAATCCCACCCCCAACTCTGGGACTGACCCAATCCGCCAATGAGCGCCACAATCGCCACGGCTAGCAAGGGCTAGCACCGGCAAGATCAACCCGCTTGGCTCGAACTTGATCAACATCCGGAGGGATCGCACGCAACGCAATGATGACAGCGATGGCACCGAGTGGAAGGTTGATCAAAAACACCGCGGGCCAACCGAGAGTGGCGGTGAGAACGCCGCCGATCACCGGACCAGCTGCGTCGGCGACCGCGGCAATGCCTCCCATGGTGCCGAGTGCGGTGCCGCGTCTCGGGCCGGTCAAAGGCGGCACTGACCAGCGCCACTGTCGTCGGCAACATGAATGCCCTCCGGCACCTTGACGGCCCGGCACAAGATCAGCAGATTGAACGTTGGAGCGAACGCCGCGCACGCCGAGGCGGCGGCGAAGACGATGGTCCCGAAATGAAGACTCTCGTCGACGGCCCAGCATGTCGCCGAGCTGTCCGCCCAGGACGAGCAGAGCCGCCAAGGTCACCAGGCTGGCATTGAGCACCCACTGGAGCCTTCTGGCGATCCGACGTCGTAGGTCCGCATGATTTCGGCCAGAGGTCAGCGGAACGGCCGTCTGATCGACGAGCAGCCACGGCATTCGCCAGAGTCATCGAGGCTAGGACTAACCCCGGATGTTGCGCCGCCCGGGGTGCTAGCACCCATGATCAAGGATCCCGGACGCGGCCGCCGCTCGGGCCAACCTCAGGGGTGACGGTGCTCTGGATTCTGGATCTGACGGACGCAGCAGATAGGTGTCCATGACCCAACCGCGAGCTTGACGAATCGCCGCACGCTTGGCTCTGGAGCTCGTCGAGGACATCGCCCAGCCGCCCTGAGACGAGGACCTCATCCGGCAGACCGAGCTGGGCACCCCAATAGATCATGAGAGTCGCCGAACGGTTTCGGCTAGGCCGCCGCAGGCGAGATCGCCATCGAGCACGACGACCACATCTCCCAGTGCAGGGGAGTATTCCGACGAGGAGCCGGCGGCCCGGTGGTCACGTGGATCGGCTGGCCGACTCGGTTCAGGATGATCTTGTGACGCGCCGCAAGCAGCTGAATGCTGCTGATGCCGGGGATCACCGTCACCTCAAGATCAATCCCGAGCCTCACGATTGACTCGAGGATGCGGATTGTGGAGTCGTAGAAAGCAGGATCCCCCATACGAGAAAGCCGACCGTGCCAGCATCTTCCACCTCGCCGGTGATGATGCTCGGCATACCGGCTGGGCTCGTGCCTCGTGCCAGGCCGCAACACCCGCCTGATAGTCCGCTGCGTCGCGGTCGCGGTCAGGTCCTCGCTCGGGATCGGGTACCTCGACGAAACGGTAGTGATCATGGGTGATCACCGTGCTGCAGATCTCCTCGCGCAGCTGCACGAGGTCGTGCTTGGCCGCTCCCTTGTCGGCCACGAGGAAGACATCGACGCGATTGAGCGCCGCCACGGCCTCGCGGGTCAAGTGATCAGGATTGCCGCTGCCGATCCCGATCACGAGCGCCTGAATTGTCACAGCCGCATAGCCACTCGAGTGCCGGCCAGCAGCTAGACCAAGATCGACATGCTGCTCGACAGCGTCCGCCAAAGTATCGATCATGGTCTCTCGCCGGGCGGCGTATCCGGGTGCATCGGGATCGCTGCGCCAATCAGAGCCAACAGCCGAGGCGATCTCGGCCAGCCAGGCCCGGCGGAAGTCGTCATTTTCAAAGGCGCCGTGCCACATCGTCCCCCACACCTGACCCTGCCGACAGCCGTCCAGGAACGGCTCGGCCTCACCCGCGATCTGCGCCACTCCATGATGGATCTCGTACGCCTGAACCTGATGCCCGCGCCACACGCCCAGCGGCCGTCCGAGCATCTTGTCGGCGCCGAAGCCGATCTGCACTGGCAGCACGTCGAGCCCGGTCACCGGCCCTCGACCGGACTCGATCGGCATCGTCGATCCACTCGCGCCAGCATCTGGTATCCGCCACAAATCCCCAGCACGGGCGCACCGCGGCCTACCCGATCCATGATCACCTTGGCAAGTCCCGTACGGCGCAGCCAGTCGAGATCGCTGACAGTTGCTCGGCTGCCGGGCAGCACCGCAAGATCGGCACGCAGCAACAGCGCGCGGATCGGTCGTTACCTGCACGTCTACGCCCGGCTCGGCTGCCAGCGCCTCCACATCTGTGCCATTCGACATCCGCGGCAGCCGCACGACCGCTACTCGCAATGCGCCGCCGTCCGCACCATCACGTCGCCAGCTCGCCACCTCGAGCGTGTCCTCAGCGTCCAACCAGACATCGGGAAGCCACGGCAGCACGCCCGCGAACGGGTACGCCGGTCCGCTCCGTGAGCTCCTCCAACCCGGGCTGCAGAATCCCGACATCGCCGCGAAATTTGTTGATCAAGAAGGCCCGTACCAACCGCCGATCCTCTATCATCGAGCAGCGCCACGGTCCCAAACAGCGAAGCAAAGACGCCGCCACGATCGATATCGCCGACGATCACGACGGGCAAGCCTCTTCGCCTGAGCTAGGCCGAGATTCGACATAGTCCCCGGCGCGTAAGTTGATCTCCGCGGGCGATCCGGCGCCCTCGCAGATGATCACCTCGAAGCGCCCCGCGAGCTCGTCGTACGCCGCAAAGGCTGCGGCCGCCAGATGAGCACGTCCATGGGCGTACTCGCCCGATTCCAGGGTTCCGCACGGTTCGCCGCGCAGCACGATGTGCGAGCGATGATCAGAACCGGGTTTCAGCAGCACCGGATTCATGCGCCGATTCGGGAGCGATACCGGCAGCCTGCGCCTGCAGGTATTGGGCGCGGCCGATCTCGGCGCCATCGCCACAGACACAGGAATTGTTGGACATGTTCTGGGCCTTGAACGGCGCAACTGCGATCCCTCGGCGGGCCAAGGCCCGGCACAAGCCGGTCACGACCAGCGACTTGCCCGCGTCGGACGACGTCCCGGCGATCAGCACACCGCTTGACTTAGCGGTTTTGCTCCCCACCGGCGCAGTGTACGGCGTGTCCGCAGAACGATCGGATGGTTGCCGGATAAGGATCATCTGTGTTTGGCTAGGCCTTTGCCGTTACCAAGTCGTGACCTACTCGGGGGTCGTCGTACGCGATGGAGGCACTGTGACCGGCCTAGGACTACGAATCGCCTCGGCGAGCGCCGCCGTGGTCGTGAGTTCGGCCGTTGTTGGCGCAGCTATCTATCGGGGGCACGGCCATCAGTGACCCAGGCGCACCCAACCGAGACGACCGACTGATTGCCGTTCCGGCGGCGGCACCATCTTCATATCCTTCGGACACCGCATCCAAGACACCGACGTACCACTCGGTCGACCTCGCCCGTGGCGACACCTAGCGTCGCATCGAAGGCGCACAAGGCCCGCCCACATCCCCGCCCCCAGAGTGCAACATTCACGCAAAGCGGTAGCGCCTGTTATCGCCCGCTCAAATCCCAGCGCGCCAGCTACGCCGAGTCGCACGACCGAGCCACAGCCCAAGCAGCGCATCGGCGACCCCGAAGCGAGGGTCGACCGCCAAGCACTCCCATCACTCCACGCCGACCTCCACCAACAAGCCGACACCGGCCGCCAAGTCAGCACCGTCGAAGAAGGCCTCGAGTAGTCGCTTCCGGCTACGACACCCGTTCCGACTGGGCGAACGCCGTGCTCGACGAACTCAATTCCGAACGCGCGGCACATGGACTGTCCAGCCTTGAAGCTCAACAGCAAACTTGTCGACTCGGCGCACACCCACAATCTCGCTATGGCCAAGGCCGACACGCTCAGCCACAAGCTGAACGGTGAGGCAGACCTTGGTTCCCAGGTTTCGGCAGCCGGCTACCACTGGAGCATGGTCGGCGAAAACATCGCCTACAACAGCAGCCGTTCCGAGTCCGGCGTATCTGGCTGTGCAGAAGGCGATGTACAACGAGAAGCCGCCAGACGATGGCCACCGCCAGAACATCCTGAACTCCAAGTTCGTCGACGTCGGGATCGATGTGATCAACGACTCCGAACACGGAAAGGTCTGGTTGGTCACCGACTTCGGCAGGTCTTGATCAGGCTTTCGGTTCGATGGACAGGCTCATGCGTCCCTGAGCTGGTCGAAGGCGCGCTTCGACAAGCTCAGCGCACGCGGACGTTGCACTAGCGCGATTCCGGTCAAGATCAACGCGCCGCCCACCAGCTGCATGGGACCGGGTCGCTGCCCGAGCAGCACGAACGCGAAGATCACCGCGAAGATTACCTCGGTCAGCGAGACGAACGAGGCTGCGCGAGCTGCCGAGCCGCCGCACCGCGACAATGCCAGTCGGGTACGCGAGCACAGCACTAATCAAGATCAATAACACTGCAGGTAGCCACCAGCCGACGGCCTGGCCAGCCATGGTCGTCACGCCGGCGTGAGCGGTCAGCGGAATGATGCCGACGCCCGCAGCAGCCAGCAAGAGAGCCGCTCCGATGCCCGTTCCAGCAGTCGTCAACAGCAGCGGGTTCACGGGCGCCTCGGCTCCGTTGTCCTCGCTCAGCAGGAAGTAGGCGCACAGACACAGTGCCGCCGCTAAACCCCAAGCGACGCCGACTGGGTTGAGCGTCAGCCCGTCGCGAAGATCCAGGACAAAGGCCAGGCCGACGATCGACAAGCCGGCACCAGCCAACACCGGAACCGCCGGACGGCGATGGGTGCGAGCCCAATGCCAGCCGATCAGCAGCACCGGCGCCAGGTACTCCAGCAGCAAAGCGATGCCAACCGGCAGGTATTGCACGGCGCTGAAGTAGCAAAGCTGGGCCAGAGCAATGGCGATCGCTCCGTACGCCAAAATGCGTGCTCCTGCCTGCCGGTCGGGAGTCCAATCCGACGAAGTAGGAACAGACAGGGGATCAGCAGCACCAGGAACGCCCCGCCGACCCGGGTAACTACCACAGCCGCGGGCGACCAGCCCATATCGAGCAGCGAGCGGGCGAGCGAGCCGGAGAGTCCGAAGGACATCGCGAGACGTGAGCGCTAGCGCTAATCCACCGACGTAGCTCCTATCGGTGATCGCTCGGGTTGTTTCTTGCGTGGTGCTGGTCACGTCTAGCCTCCCTTACGACCCGTCTCTAAGATGTAATATGTAAAATCAATTACACTCATTACACTAGTGCACGATGATGTCAGGAGTCAAGGTGCTTTTTAGTCATGACACAGAAGTGTCGCTTGCGGAAGCTGCGTCCCTGGTCAATACCGTTGGCCTCGACGGAGACACCCTGGTGACGCTTGCTGACCTGGACGACTTCTTGGCCGATCACCCTCTTCAGGGGTCATTCGCCGGACGCAAGACGAGCTCGAATCCATACGCGCTCTGCGGCCGCGACTGCGCAAATTCTGGACGGTCAAGGATCGTGACGAGGTAGCGATGCTCGCCAACGAGATCCTGGCCGAGAGCCGACGCCCGGCCCTATTTGTCCCGCCACGACGAGTGGGACTGGCATCTGCACGTGACACGCCCAGAAGCGCCACTAGCCGATCGGATAGGCGCCGAGGCAGCAATGGCTTTTCTTGATCTGATCAGATCCGATGCATTGGGCAGGCTGCGGATCTGTGCAGCGCAGGACTGCGAAGATGTGTTGATCGACCTATCGAAGAACTCCTCCAAGCGCTACTGCGACACGGGAAACTGCGGCAACCGGACCAACGTCGCGCGCGTACCGGGCGCGCAAGCGCCAGGAGAGCGCATGAAGGCGGCACTATGACCAGCGAATCTGGCGGGCTGACTGTCAGAGTGCCATTAGGACGTGCACTATGACTGGCAGCACGCTTCGCCGACTGCAGGAGCTCGCGGATGGTCTATAGGGAGGCTCGACGCTCGAACGCGAGCGACGAAGGAAGCGAATCTGGCGGGCTGACTGTCAGAGTGCCATTAGGACTGGGCCCCTCGCACCGCGCAGCTGTGCCGCCGTTCGCTGTGATGAGCATCCTGAACCGTGTCGCAGCGTTGCGCGCCCAAGGCCGGGAGATCATCTCCCTTTGTGCCGGTGAGCCTTCGCAGGGAGCGCCGTCGGACGTACGGCGCCGCGCCGCCGAACTGATGGTGGATCACACGCCGCTGGGGTACAGCGAGACCTTCGGGATCAAACCCTTGCGGCGCGAGCTCGCTGCGCACTATCGGCGCTGGTATGCCCTGAGACATCGATGAAGATCACATTGCCTTGACCACCGGTTCCTCTGGCGCCTTCCTGCTCAGCTTTCCTGGCAGCTTTTGATCATGGTGATCGGGTCGCGCTGACCCGGCCGGGCTATCCGGCGTACCGAAACATCCTTGCCTCATTGGGATGTCAGGTGGTCGAGCTACCGTGCGGGCCGGCGCAACGGTTCCAGCCGTCAGTCGAGATGCTTGAGCAGGCGTACGCTGCCGAGCCGCTCGCGGGTCTGGTTGTCGCGTCTCCGGCCAATCCGACCGGGACGATGATCGCGCCTGATCATCTTGCGGAGCTCGCCCGGTGGTGTCGTGATCATGAAGTCCGGCTGGTCAGCGACGAGATCTATCACGGCGTCACCGATCGCACGGTCGCAGCAAGCTGCGCCTGGGAGCATGATCGCGAGGCCATCGTGATCTCCTCCTTCTCAAGTATTGGGGAATGACAGGTTGGCGGCTGGGTTGGAGCCTGGTGCCAACTGATCTGATGGCGGTGTTCGACGCCATTGCCGGCAACTACGCCCTGTGCCCCCGGTGCCGGCGCAACACGCAGCCATCGCCGCCTTCACTGAAGAGTCCTACCGAGAGGCTGATGCTGCGGTCGCAGCTTTCGGCGACGCCAGAGCTATTGTGTTGGATGCGATCGATGATCTTGGTTGGACCGGCGTGGCCCCAGCCGATGGCGCGTTCTACGTCTACGCCGGGATTGCTGGCCAGCTAGGTCCATACCCTGACTCCGAAGCGTGGTGTGAGGCGCTGCTCGAGCAGCATGGTGTCGCGCTCACCCCGGGCACGGATTTCGATCAACGAGATGGCGGCTCCGCTGTGCGCCTCTCCTGGCCGCGGGCCCCGAAGCGGTGGCGACTGCCATCATTCGCATCTTGCGCTTCCAGCAATCGCATAAGAGTTGGACACTGGGTCCTGAGCCTGTCGCATGGCGCCGATGCCGTCGCTTCGACAGGCTCAGCGCGCAGAGGTGCAAAGAGGTAGGACATACAAGTGGTTTTCTCGCGTCCTGAACTGAGGCGGTACGTTGGGGTGCGCGGCGGGCCGGTGCCACTCACAAGGAGGCAGCGAGCCTGTCGAATCTGCTCGCAACACGCGGCGAGCTGGAGCCACAAACGCTCGGGGGTCCCGGGGGTCGTCCCCCGGCTCAGCAGAACCCCGGAGGGTGGCGACACCACCCAGAGCGGCGATCCCGCACCGGGACCGACTGTGATGCGGAACCACGCATCTGGTGACGAGAGGATGCACCAATGAGCGACGCCAGCGGTGCGAGCGGAGAGGTCGAGCTGGTCCAGCTGCTTACCCCCGAAGGTGAGCGGCTGGAACACGCCGAGTACTCCTTCAGCGGCGACGACGATCAGATCAAGGGCTTCTACCGCGACATGGTGATGACCCGCCGGATCGACACAGAGGCGACCGCCCTACAGCGCCAAAGGTGAACTCGGGCTATGGGCGTCCTCCCTCGGTCAGGAGGCGGCACAGGTCGGTTCGGGACGGGCACTCAGCAAGCACGATTTCGTCTTTCCGACCTATCGAGAGCATGGCGTGGCCTGGTGCCTCGGCGTCGATCCCGTGCAGCTGCTTGGCCTGTTCCGTGGAGTCGATCTTGGTGGTTGGGACTCGCAGCAGACCCGCTTCCACCTGTACACCGTCGTCATCGGTGCGCAGGCACTGCACGCCACCGGTTACGCGATGGGGGTGGAGCGAGACGGTCTGGTAGGGACCGGCGACCCCGACCGGGACGTAGCGGTGGTGGGGTACTTCGGCGACGGAGCGACGAGCCAGGGCGACGTCAATGAGGCCTTTATCTTCGCCAGCTCCTACAACGCGCCCATTGTCTTCTTCTGCCAGAACAATCAGTGGGCGATCTCCGGAGCCGATCGAGCGACAGTCACGAATTCCGTTGTATCGCAGGGCTTCAGGGTTTGGTTTCCCCGGCGTACGCGTTGACGGCAACGACGTGCTGGCCGTCTACGCGGCCACCGCGATGGCTCTCGATCGGGCGCGAACCGGCAACGGGCCGTCCTTGATCGAAGGCATACACCTACCGGATGGGCGCCCACACCACCTCCGACGATCCGAGCAAGTATCGACTCGCTGATGAGCTTGAGCACTGGCGGCTTGAAGGATCCGATTGAGCGTGTCAAGGCCTATTTGACCCGCAGCGGCAGCGGCGATGAGGCCTTTTTCGCCGATGTGGAGACCGAGGCATCCGACTACGCCGCTGATCTTCGCGCCCGCTGCTTGGCGCTCCAGGACCCACGGTTGCTCGATCTTTTTGATCATGTATACGTCGAGCAGACCCCTTATCTGATTGAGCAGAAGGCGGCGTATGCCGAGTACGTGGCAACATTCGAGGATGCGAGTCCTGAGCCTTCGGAAGGACTTCGAGAGGCTCGACCCGCATCGACGCGGACAAGCGGAGCCCGCGTCGTGGGGAGGTGTACCGATGACCGATGCTAACCATGGCGAAGGCACTCAATGCGGGGCTGCGTCGTGCTCTGGAAGCCGACCCCACGGTCGTCATCGCCGGTCAAGATGTCGGCAAGCTTGGCGGCGTCTTCCGGGTCACCGAGGGACTGCAGAAGGATTTCGGCGAGCATCGGAGTGATCGATTCGCCCCTTGCCGAATCGGGCATCGTCGGCACCGCTATAGGGATGGCGCTGCGCGGCTACCGGCCCGTGTGTGAGATCCAATTCGATGGATTCGTCTTTCCGGCCTTCGACCAGATCGTGACTCAGACCGCCAAGATGCATAACCGATCAGCCGGGAGGCTCCTTGTCCCGCTGGTGATTCGGATTCCCTACGGCGGGGGCATCGGTGCCGTCGAGCATCACAGCGAGTCACCGGAGGCTTACTTCTGCCATACGCCGGGGCTCAAGGTCGTGACCTGCTCGAATCCGGTCGACGCGTACTGGATGATCCAGCAGGCAATCGCCTCCGACGACCCGATCATTTTCTGGAACCCAAGCGTCGCTATCACGAGCGGGCCGAGGTCGATGAGGCCGTAGCGCCGCCGCCATTGCATTCCGCGCGAGTCGTCCGACCCGGCCGCCATGTCACGCTTCTCGCGTACGGGCCGATGGTCAAGACCTGCCTGGACGCTGCCGAGGCCGCCGCCGATGAGGGTCATGATCTTGAAGTGATCGATCTCCGGACGCTCTCGCCAATGGACATGGCTGTCGTGAACGAGTCGGTGCAGAAGACCGGTCGGGTGATCACCGTGCACGAAGCTCAGCTCAGTCTCGGGCTAGGTGCCGAGCTCGCTGCCCGGATCAGCGAGCAGTGCTTCTATTCATTGGAAGCGCCGGTGCTAAGGGTTGCCGGCTTCGACATCCCCTATCCACCGTCACGCGTCGAGGATGAGTACCTTCCTGATCTTGATCGGGTGCTCGATATGGTCGATCGTTCACTGGCCTACTGAGGGGGAGGCTCGGATGGGGTTGCAGACGTTTCGGCTGCCGGATCCAGGCGAAGGGCTGGTCGAGGCAGACATTGTCACCTGGCGCGTTGCGGTAGGCGATCAGATCAAGATCAACGACATTCTCGTCGAGGTCGAGACAAGTAAGTCGCTGGTCGAGCTGCCGAGTCCGGTACGCCGGCACGGTAACCGAGCTGCTGGTGAACGAGGGCGACACTGTCGATGTCGGTAGCCCGATCGTCTCCATCGACGATGGTGTCGGCGGCGCGCAACCGCTGCCGAGCAGCGGGAACGGCGAAGAGCGCCCAGGTCCCAATCTGGTCGGCTACGGTCCGCGCACCGGGACGTCCAAGCGACGCCCACGACGCGCCACCGGCGAGAGGTCCGTGGAGGCGCACGAGCAGGTCGCCGACACCTTCTCCGTTCAGACGCCCGTTTCCCGACGCGCCGACGATCGTGAGCCATTGCAGCACGAGCGTGATACGCCAACCGGCGCCCCGTTGCCAGGGCCCGGTGAAGCGGCACCTGCGGCTACTCCATCAGGTGGTGCAGTGCTTGCCAAGCCGCCGGTACGCAAGCTGGCCAAGGACCTCGGTGTTGATCTTGCGAGTCTCGTCGGGAGCGGCCCTGGTGGAGTGATCACCCGTGATGATGTCACGCGGCGCGAGCGTGCGGCCTGAGCCGGTCGAAGCGCGGACGATCATGCCGGCTGAGCCTGTCGATGCCCGGACGATCATGCCGGCTGAGCGCGGTCGAAGCCCGACAGGCCGCGCGCGAGGACGTACTCATTCCGATCAAGGGCGTCCGCAAATCGACGGCGGATGCGATGGTGCGTTCGGCGTTCACGGCCCGCATCGTGACCGTCTGGCTGACTGCGACGTCACTGCCGCGTATGCAGCTGGTCGAGCGGTTGAAGACCAGGCGCGAGTTTGCCGATCTTCGGATATCTCCGCTGCTCGTCGTCGCAGAAAGCGATCTGTCTTGCGTTGGGATCGTACCGCCGGAGCTCAACTCGTTCTGGGACGAGTCGGCTCAGCAGATTGTGGTCAAGAAGTCGATCAACCTCGGGATCGCCACCGCGACTGCCCGCGGACTGTTGGTTCCGAACATCAAGGGAGCCGAGTCGCTCGGCTTGGTTCAACTTGCCGCCGCCATCAACGAGGTCGTCGCAGTGGCTCGCGAGGGGCGTACCCAGCCCGCAGACATGGCCGGCGGTACCTTCACGATCACCAACATCGGGGTGTTTGGAGTCGACGCCGGCGCCCCGATCTTGAATCCCGGCGAGTCCGGCATTCTCTGCGTCGGCCAGATTGCCCGAAAGCCATGGGTTGTCGGCGCGGGAGCCGAGGAGCGGATCGAGCCACGCTGGGTCACCACATTGTCAGTCTCCTTTGACCATCGGCTGGCCGACGGGGCCCAGGGTTCGACCTTCCTCGCCGATGTGGCCGCGATCCTCAACGACCCGGCCCTCGCCCTACTCTTCTAACGCCGACTTGTCAGAATCTGAGCACCAAATAGGTGCTCAGACTCTGACGATTCTGTGAGCGAAGTCAGAGGGAGACGAGTTCCTTGTCGGTGATCGGACGGCCGGTGTCGACGAGCTCTTGGAGGGTGTCGCCGTCGTCCCACTGATTGACGTTCATCGCGGCGGCGACCGCGCCGTCGCGGAGCCAGAAGGCCGTGAACTCCCGCGACGCCAGGTCTCCTCGTATGACGAGCCGGTCCTTCGCGGGATCCGCAAATCCGCGATACTCACAGCCGAGGTCGTACTGGTCGGAGAAGAAGAACGGCCGGAGTAGGTATGGCTCGCCGGCACCGAGCAGGTTGGCCGCGACATGCTTACCTTGATCCTGGCGTTCGCCCAGTGCTCAACACCGGATCCGATGCCGATACTTGGGATGATCTTCAGCAGCCACATCGCCAGCTGCGTAAATGTCGGGATCAGAGCTGCGCAGCGTCGCGTCAACGGCAATGCCACCCATGGCCAGCTCCAGGCCTGCGGCATCGGCGAGTGCAATGTTCGGCGCCGCGCCGACGCCGATCAACACCGTGTCAGCCGGTACCGATGCATGACCCTTGATGTGCACCGACGACACAGTCCCTTCGCCGGCGAAACCCGTCACGCCGATGCCCAGCCGGAGATCCACACCATGATCACGATGCAGCGCGGCGAAAGATGCGCCCACCTGCTCACCGACCACCGGGAGCAGGGGTTGCGACCGCGGTTCGATCACTGTCACGTTGGCTCCGTGCTGCCGCGCAGCGGCGCGCCGCCTCGCAGCCGATCCAGCCGCCCTCCCACGATGACGATCGTGGCGCCTTCGGTGAAACGCTCACGCAGTGCGAGGGACTCCTCGAGAGTCCGCAACGTCAGCAGCCCATCAAGATCAGCGCCAGGCACGTCCAGTCGCCGCGGTGCCGAGCCGGTCGCGATCAGCAGCTTGTCGTAGGGATACTCGGTGCCGCTGGCCACCACCACCTTGCGGGCCCGATCGATCCGGGTCGCGGTGGTACCCAGCCGAAGGGTGATGTTCTTGTCGGCATAGGCTGCCTCGTCGGCGACCCAGTCCGGCTCGTCGGTGTTCCCGATGAGCACGGCCTTGGAGAGCGGCGGTCGTTCATAGGGGAGCTGACTCTCCTCACCAATCAGCGTGAGCTCGCCCCTGATACCCGTGATCTCGAAGCGTGATGGCGGCCGATCCTCCGGCCAGGGAGCCTCCGATGATGACGATGCGAGACGGCTGGGAGCTGCTGGGCTGAGTCATGCCTCCCATCGTCTCTCGCCCTGCACCAGTAGCAGATACCGACCCGCCCTGGTCAGTGCGACGACAGGTATCAGAAAGCAGCTTCTGTCGAGATCCATGATGGCGAGATCAGTCGCCTCGGCGATGGCTCGCTCCGCGGCCAGCTTGGGCAGCACCGTACGGGCAAACCAGCGGCCTGAGGCAACTTTGCCTTCATAGAAGGATTTTTCGGTCGGAGTGAGGTGGCCGTTGAGCCGGTCGAGTGCCACCTCCGCACCCCGCAGCAGCAGCCACGAACAGATCACATCACCGAGCGCCATCAGCAATCGCGTGGTGTTCAGACCCACTTTGTAGACGTTCCGCGGATCGCTGGTGGCAGGGCCTGGCACCGAGGCGCCAAGATCATTGATCATGGTTGCAACGATCGCTCCAACATCGTCCAAGCCTTGCTGCAGCAGTACCCGTTCCTCTTTGAGCTGTCCGTTCCCACCCTCGGCGCCGATCCACTGAGTGATCTGCATGGAAAGATCAGCAAGCGCTCGACCCTGATCCTTGACGATCTTGCGAAGGAACAGATCCTGGCCCTGATCGCCGTTGTGCCCTCGTACAGGGTGTCGATCTTGGCGTCTCGTACGTACTGCTCAATCGGGTAGTCGATCAGGAAGCCTGAGCCCCCGAACGTCTGCAGCGACTCCGTGCCGAGCAGCACCCAGGAGCGCTCCGAGCCATAGCCCTTGACGATGGGCAGCAGCAGATCATTCAGCCGTTCGGCAGCGTCATCGGTGCGCGCCGTTGGCCCGAGCGATGGCGTTGCGATCTTGCACGGTTGCGGCGTACAGCAGCAGCGCCCGTAGGCCCTCTGCACAAGACTTCTGGGTCATCAGGGAGCGTCGGACATCGGGATGATGGGCAATCGTCACGCGTGGCGCATTGCGGTTGGCAGCCTGGGTGAGGTCGGCACCTTGGATCCTGGTCTTGGCGTATTCCAGCGCATTGAGGTAGCCGGTCGACAAGGTGGCGATCGCCTTGGCACCGACCAGCATGCGGGCATGTTCGATCATGTGGAACATCTGGGCGATGCCGTCATGAACCTCGCCCAGCAGCCAGCCCGGTCGCGGGCACATCCGTCGCCTCCGAACGTCAGCTCACAGGTCGCAGAGCCTTTGATACCCATCTTCTTCTCGAGATTGGTCGCGAAGACTCCATTCCGCTCTCCTGTCAGCTCCCCGGTCTCAAGATCAAAATGGAACTTGGGGACGACAAACAGAGATAGCCCCTTGGTGCCCGGGCCACCGACGCCCTCGACTCCTGCGGGCGCGCGAGCACCAGATGGATGATGTTCTCGGTCAGGTCGTGCTCACCCGAGGTGATGAAGCGCTTGACGCCCTCGATGTGCCAGCTGCCGTCTGACTGCGGGATCGCCTTGGTTCGCCCAGCGCCGACGTCGGAGCCCGCATCCGGCTCGGTGAGCACCATCGTGGCACCCCAGCAGTCGATCAATCATGATCTTGGCGATGCGTTGATCACGTTCGTTGCCGGTTGCCCACAGCGCGTACGCGAACTTCGGTCCCGCGGAGTAGAGCAGCACAGCCGGGTTGGCGCCGATATTCAACTCGTGCACTGCCCACTGCACCGATGGCGGCGTGACGTGGCCGCCCAGCGCCTCGGGAAGCTCGAGCTGCCAGGCACCAGAGTCCATCAGCGCGCGATACGACTTCTTGAGGTCCTCAGGAACTGTCACTGTGTGGGTCTGAGGATCGAAAGACCGGTAGATTCCCATCGCCGTCAGCGAACGACTCGGCGAGCTTCGTCGTAGCAAGATGATCAACTTCGGCGAGGATCGCTGACACGGTCTGCCGATCAAGGTCGGCGTACGGTGCGACACCCAGGATCTCTTCGCGCCCCAGCACCTCGAACAGGTTGAACTCGATGTCGCGGACATTCGACTTGTAGTGGCTCATCTGACACCTCACGGGCAGTGGCTTCGGCGCAAGTTACTTACCAGTAACTTACATTATGCTACTCGTGGGTAACCAAACCAAGGGTCGCGCGACCTCGATAGCCCGCCCCGCTGGTCTAACCTTCACTTCATCGACGTGGCACACGAAGGGCGGAGAAGTCATGGCGAGCACCAGCACCGTCCGGGCGGCTGGCACCGCACCAGGCCAGCGCAAGCTCAACGGGCGCGCAGACCACCGGTCGTGAGTACCGCAGTCCTGTCCGAGCCGGAGTACTGGCATGCGACGCGAGGATGACGTTCCGGTGCCGATGCGGACGGGGTCCTGCTCCTCGCCGACGTGCACCGGCCTGACAGCGACGGCCGGTTCCCCGCGCTGATCGCCGCCTCACCGTACCCGCGACAGATCCAGGACCTCGGTGCGCCGATGGGCTTCATCGAGGCCGGCGCGAGCGACTTTCCGTACCGCGGGGCTACGTGCACGTCATCGCCAATCTGCGTGGCACCGGCGGCGCCGGGGGACCTTCGGCTGCTTCGACGGGCAGGAACGCCGGGGACATGTACGACCTCGTCGAGTGGGCGGCCGAGCAGTCGCGGTGCGACGGGAACGTCGGGATGATCGGTATCAGCTACTTCGCAACACGATCTCGTCCGCTTCCCGCCTCGCGTTTCCCGTCCTCGACGAATCAGACGGAGGGCTAGATGCGTAAGCCGCGCAAGGACGACGAGCCCAAGATCGACATAGCCGAGCCGGACGATCATGCTGCTGGCATCCCCGGCGTAGCTGTGGCGTTGAAACGATCGGTCCAGAAAATGGGGCCGCGGCGCGCAGCGCGTGCCCTGCTCAAGCTCAACCAGGCCGAAGGCTTCGACTGCATGAGCTGTGCGTGGCCTGATCCGGACCCGGGTCATCGGCACACGGCAGAATTCTGCGAGAACGGCGCCAAGGCTGTCGCGGAGGAGGCCACGACGGCGCGGGCGACCCCGGAGTTCTTCGCCCGGCACAGCATTGCCGACCTGGACCGGCACGACGAGCACTGGCTTGGTCAGCAGGGCAGGATCACCCATCCCATGATCAAGAAGCCGGGCGCTGACGCACTACGTGCCCATCGAGTGGGACGCGGCACTCCAGCTGATCGCTGATCAGCTCAATGAGCTGGCGAGTCCCGGACGAAGCGATCTTCTACACGCTCGGGGCGAACCTCGAACGAGGCGGCGTTCTGCTACCAGCTGTTCGTGCGCGCATTCGGCACCAACAATCTGCCCGACTGCTCCAACATGTGCCATGAGTCGACCAGCGTTGCACTGGCCGAGACCATCGGGATCGGCAAGGCAAGCGTCACGTTGCAGGATGTCTACAACGCCAAGCTGCTGATCTTGGCGGGTCAGAATCCCGGCACCAACCATCCGCGGATGCTGTCGGCTCTGGAAGTCGCCAAGCGGCGCGGCGCCAAGATCATCGCCGTCAACCCGCTGCGCGAAGCCGGCTTGATCAACTTTCGCAACCCGCAGACGCCGCGTGGGCTGCGTCGGCAAGGGCACCGATCTTGCCGACCTGCATCTGCCGATCAAGATCAATGGCGATCTGGCCCTCTTCCAGGCGTGGGGTGCACTGCTGGTGCAGTGGAACGCGCTTGACCATGAGTTCATCGGGAAACACACGCATGGCTTCGACAGCTGGCTCGGCCATGTATCGGCGATTGATTGGGACCTGGTGGAGGCCACTACTGGTCTATCCCGCGAACAGATCACCGAGGCTGCTCGAGCTGCTCCGCGAGTCCGATCGCACGGTGTTCTGCTGGGCCATGGGCCTGACTCAGCATCACAACGCCGTGGCCACCATCTCCGAGATCGTCAACCTCGGCTCTCGCCCAAGGCAACATTGGCAAGCCGGGCGCCGGGCTGCTGCCCGTCCGCGGCCACTCCAACGTGCAAGGCGACCGCACCATGGGCATCTGGGAGCGTCCACCGGCTCATTTTCTCGATCAGCTCCAGGCTGAGTTCGGATTCAACCCGCCGCGCGAGAACGGGTATGACACTGTGGACGCGATCCGTGCGCTGCGCGACGGCACGGGCCAAGATCTTCATCGGGCTCGGTGGCAACTTCGTGCAGGCTGCGCCAGATACCGAGGTGACCTCGGCGGCGTTACGCGGGGCACAGCTGACGGTGCAGATTTCAACCAAGATCAACAGATCACACCTGACATGTGGTGCGACGGCGTTGATCTTGCCGACCCTGGGTCGTACCGAGGTCGACGTACAGGCAAGCGGTCCGCAGTTCGTCTCCGTGGAGGACTCGACCTGCTCCGGTGCATGCTTCCCGAGGACCGCTGACTCCCGCGAGTCCGCAGCTGCGGTCAGAGGTATCGATCGTTACGGGCTTGGCCGAGGCCACGCTCGGTGATCGCTACGGCATTGACTGGCAGGCCATGCGAGATGACTACCGGCACATCCGGCGGCACATTGCTCGCGTTGTGCCCGGCTGTGAGAGCTATGAGGTGAACGTGTCCAAGCCCGGGGGCTTTGTGATGCCACACCCGCCGCGCGACTCCCGTACGTTTCCTACCAAGTCGGGACGGGCCGAGTTCACGGTGTCGGCCATCGAGGCGCTCCAGGTGCCACCCCGTCACTTGATCTTGCAGAGCATCCGCAGCCATGATCAGTTCAACACCACGATCTATGGGTTCAGCGATCGCTACCGCGGCGTCGAGGGCGGTCGCCGCGTGGTGTTCGTCAACCCGGGCGACATCGAGGAGCTGGGCTTCCACGATGGCGACATCGTCGATCTCGTCACCCACTGGGAGGGCGATGACCACCTACGCCGGGCGCGGGACTTCCGGATCGTTGCCTACCAGACACCACGCGGCTCGGCCGCGGCGTACTATCCCGAGATCAACCCGTCTGGTCCCGCTGGATTCGACGGCGGTGGGGAGCAATACCCCGACGTCGAAATCGGTGATCATTAGGCTGGAAACGGTCGGGAGCGGCAGGTTCGGTTGAGGCTGGCGGTCAGCAACGGGTCGGCGCCGATGATCATCACAAGTCCGATCCCGAGCCGTATCACCTGTCCTAGATCCAAGCCTGGATAGCCGTTAACGTTCTGAGTCATGACTGATCATGCAAAGCAGATACTCGGTCGATGCCTTTGGCCGGGTACGCGAGCTGGTGATCGACCTCACCGACGGGCTGACCGACGAGATCGCCAGCTACCGCCCCGATCCTGGAGCTAACTCGATTGCCTGGCTCATCTGGCACCTGAGCCGGATTCAAGATGATCACATCGCCAACTTGGCGCAGGTCGAGCAGGCGTGGGCCACGTGGCGGGAGAGGTTTGGCCTGCCCTTCAGCACTTGGGCCACCGGCTACGGTCAAGGCTCGCAACAGGTGGCCGCGGTCCGGGTGAGCGGTGATCTCTCTTGCCGACTATCACCAGGCGCTGTTCACGAGCTCACCATGAGCTACCTGGATGACCTCACCTCCGAAGAGCTGGATCGGATCGTCGATACCCGCTGGGACCCGCCGGTGACTACATCGGTCCGGCTGGTCAGCGTGATCGGCGACACCCTGCAGCACCTAGGCCAGGCCGCGTACGTACGTGGCTTGGCCAGCCGGCGGGACAACCCGTGGCATGAGTCGAGTGCAGCAGATCGCTAGTGCTCGGCACTCGTGCCCTAGTCTCGGTCAGGTGAGTGAACTGGCTGATCAGAATCATGATCACGATGCAGCCCCGACGCAGCGTCTCTATGCCGACATCGCGTCCTGGTGGCCGCTGATCTCCGCGCCTGAGGAGTACATCGGGGAAGCATCCTTCGCCGCCTCTTTGCTGCGTACGGCAAACCCGTCCCGCTCGCACGGTGCTCGAACTGGGAAGCGGGGGCGGTAACAACGCCTTCCACCTCAAGAGCGAATTCGAGATGACTCTGGTCGATCTGTCGGCTGACATGCTCGCGATCTCAAGGCAGCTCAATCCTGAGTGTGAGCACATCCAAGCAGACATGAGGACGCTGCGGCTGGGCCGGATCTTCGATGCGATCTTTGTCCATGACGCGATCGACTACATGACGAGCGAAGACGATCTTCGCCAAGCGGTCGACACCGCGTACCAGCACTGCCGGGTGGGTGGTGTCGCGGTCTTCGTGCCAGATGACATCGCCGAGAACTTCGAGCCGGCCACCGAGCACGGCGGGCACGACGCGCCTGACGGCCGCGGCGCGCGCTACCTCGAGTGGTCAACAGACCCTGACCCGAGCGACACTCGCACCCGTACCGACTTCGCGTTCCTGCTTCGCACTCCGGACGGCTCAGTGACGGTGGTGCACGATCGGCACGAACTGGGCCTCTTTCCTCGCGCTCTTGTGGCTCAAGGTGCTGACCGACGCCGGGTTCCGGGCCCGTTCCGTCGCGGAAGTCACCAACGACGACCGACTTCCACGAGAGCTCTTTGTCGGTACGCGGGTGTGATGGAGTACCACCATGACCAGCCCGACAAGCTCGAAACGTACGGCGTACGTCTTCAACGGCCCGAATCTCAACTTGCTGGGCCTCCGTGAGCCAGAGATCTACGGCACGGCGACCTTGGCCGATGTCGAGAGTTCCTGCGCAGACGTGGCAACTGAGCTGGGCTGGAACCTGGACTTCCGCCAAACCAACCGCGAGGGCGAGCTGGTCGACTGGATCCAAGAGGCCGGCGCAGCGCAGGCTGCTGGCGACGCCGTTGGTGTGGTGCTGAACGCTGCCGGCTACACCCACACCAGCATTGCGCTCCACGACGCGATCATCGGATCGGGCGCTCGGGTGATCGAGGTGCACATATCCAACGTCTACAGCAGGGAGGCGTTTCGGCAGCACTCGTACGTGTCGCCCGTGGCCGCTGGAGTGATCGTGGGCTTCTGGGGTGCTCGGGTATTCACTGGCTCTGCGCGCGCTCGCGTCCCTGGACGCGTCCTGAGCCGGTCGAAGCACGCGCACGTTCGACAAGCTCGATTCGCCCAGCCTCAGGGCATATTCGTGGTCCACAGCTCGACTCCGTCGGCGGCCCGGGTGATGGCGTACAGCCGGTCATCCACGGTGGTCGCGTCGGTAACCGGCCCAGTCGGGCCAGTGAAGGTACGCCAACCCTGACTGTCGCTCACCAGCAGCTGGCTCGTGCCGAGATGGCTGACCAGCAGGGCCGGCCGGTCGGCCGACGTGACGGTGATCGGTCCGGCATCCTCGGCGTCGTGCTGCATCCGGGGCAGAGTCGAGTCGCGAGTGGCCGTAGCCGGGCTGGCGGTTGCGTCGAAGGTCCACAGCGCCACGACGCCATCGGCGTAGCCAGAGACCCAGCACCGCTCCGAGCTTTCCGAGCAGATGCTCGACAGCGCCTCACCGTGGGTGCCGGCTTCGGGAAGCTGGAGTAGCGTCCAGGGCTCCCGGTGATTCGGCTGGATCCAGACGGCCGGCCGCTGCTGCACACCGTTGTCAAAGGTGATCACCGAGCCGGAGATGATCATGGCTGCGCCTCCGATGGCGGCGCGTGGTGCGACTTGGAGCTGCGGTGTGTTGGCGAGCGCGGTGCCAGTCGAGTTCTGGCGGACCCAGCTGTGCCCGCGGGGCAGCCATCACCGCCGCATCCAGACCGCCTTCCGGGGCGGCCCAGGTGCCGGCGATTTCGGCTCCTTCGGAGGTGAAGACGATGTCGAGCAGGCCGCCCGCGCTCTGACCGCCGAAGGTCTCGAAAGTCTGCGGGTAGTCGTCGAGGCCATCGCGTGAATCCGGACCACACGGTCCATCGGAAGTTCGCGTGTGCTCCGCCATGCGCGACGCCAAGGGCAACAACCGTCGCGGCCGCGGGCGGCTAACGACACGAGGTCGGCAACTTTCCGCGTACGGGCTGTGCGGATGCAGTGGCACCGGTCGTACCGCGCCCGACGCATCGACAACAAACAGCACCGGATGATCTCCACCCGATGATGCGCGCCCCCGACCAGCAACCCGGCTGTTGTGACGGCCAACGAGGACGCTTCTGACCCCCGCGGGCAGTGCGATCCGACTCCACGTCAGGTTGTGCACCTGCTGTGCTCCAGCGAGCCGGGAGCACCCGCTAGCGATGATCACGAGCATCGCGTCAGGCCAACCAATGACCATTCGCAGCGGAGTGGTTTCGGCGGCGTTTACGCATCGAGTCCCTCGGCATGATCGTCCCGAGTCTAGGGCGGCATGGTGGTCGGGAGGACACGACTGTGTAACGGTCCCGAACGGCCCGCCGCGTCTCACCCCGACCGGGAGCCATCTGTGGAAAAGTGAGACAGCAGCGCAACCGCTTGTGTCTTGGAGTCATGCGAATGCTTGCCCCCTGCTTGCAACCGAGGATCCATACGCCGCCGCGTCGATCTTCAGTCAGGCTGGTTGGAAGGTCGAGTACGAGTCTGTCCGGCATCAGGAGCAACCGCGGGCGTGCTTGTCCCTCGCCCGGTCGCGTGATCGAGTTGGTCCCGCCCAGTGATCCCTACATCGTCCCGCGCGGTGTCGGCGTCGAGCTTCAGATCCATGTGCCGCCAGGCGAGCTGAGTGGGCTCTTCTTGCTGCATCGTGCGGCAGGTGTCGTCTTCAGCGAGCTGCGCGAGCGACGACCTGGCGAACGCGGATTCAGGGCAGAGATCATCGGATATCACTTTCCATTCTCGGTGGTGATCCTGACCCCGATCTGGCCTTGATCGCGACCGATCCGAGGATCATCGCGCTTGCGGATGGCCTCCGGGAACGGGACGGCGAAGATGCGTTGACTGATACGGCATTGCGTCTGGCGGAAAGCTCCGGCGAAAGTGTCAGGGCCTGCGGCGAGCCATGAGCGAAGGTCTGGGCTACGGCGCTCCCGATGATCTTGGCGGAGATCTTGCCGAAGTCGTGATTGCAGCTGCCATTCTCGCCCGGCAACTCGGAGTTGATCTTGACAAGCAGGTCGAGGCGAAGCTCGGCAGTTACAACTGGCACGCTCAGCTCTGAGGTGGGTGAGCGTCGGGTATTGCCCGTCGTGTGAGCGCGGGAGGAAGATCAGGGTCTGGGAGCCCGCCAAGAGGCGGGCGGGCGAGCGTCGGGTAGGAGGGCGACGGATCCTGTCTGGACGACTAAGCGAGCACGACCTCTCAGAATGAGCGTGCCTCGGTATTGGGTCGTCGTGTGAGCGCGGGAGGAAGACAGGATCTGGGGAGCCCGACCGGGCGCGAGCCCGCCAAAGGGAGCTTCATGGCTGCCTGGACTAACGTGGGCGGCGTCCGCAATCTCTGGCTCCAGCGGGCGCGAACAGGGGACCAATGAGCGAGATCGATGCGAACGACCCGACACCGCCGGCGCACGAAGCAAGCGAGATCAGCTACGACGAACAACTTCTATCCAGCACGGCCCAAACGACTGCGGCCACGCGGACGGCTTCGTGATCTTTTCGCGCTGAGACCCAAGGCGGAGCGGGTCGGCAAACCCACCGGCGACAACGGCGCCTACGTCAGCTGGCTTCTCGAGCAGTCGATGCTCGAGGACGCGAAGGCATTTGCTACCCAGTTCTCCGGCCAGGGCAGCATGTGGCAGAACCCGTTCGCCAACCCCGATCCGCGGGCGGCGATCGAGAAGGCCTCCGTGTGGTTCACGGCGTACCCGATTTCCATGATCACCAAGCCGGGCACCTCCTTCCTCGGCACTCTGGGCGACGAGGAGCTCTGTGGCCGCATTCGAGGAGATCGGCATCGACGGCCTGCACACCGGTCCGGTCAAGAAGGCGGGTGGCCTGGTGGGCTGGGATCCCACGCCCAGCGTGGATGGGCACTTCGACCGGATCAGCACCCAGATCGACGAGGCGTTCGGAACCGAGGAGGAGTTCCGGTCGATGTGCGACGTGGCGGCTGGGCACCTCGGAATGGTGATCGACGACATCGTTCCCGGCCATACCGGCAAGGGAGCGGATTTCCGGCTCGCCGAGATGAAAATCGGCGACTATCCCGGGCATCTATCACATGGTCGAGATCGATCCCAAGGATTGGCATCTGTTGCCGGAGGTGTCCAGGGGCGATTCGGTCGAACCTCGACCTCGAGGCTGAAGATCAACTGGCTAAGCACGGCTACATCATCGGTCGGATGCAGCGGGTGATCTTCTACGAGCCTGGCGTCAAGGACACCAACTGGAGCGCCACGCGCGCCGGTGTTGGGACCGGATGGTGTGCGAGCGCCGCTGGGTGTATCTGCACTACTTCAGGAGGGCCAGCCCTCGATCAACTGGCTGGACCCGAGCTTCGCCGGCATGCGACTGGTGATCGGCGACGCGCTGCACTCGCTTGGTGATCTTGGTAGTGGCGCGCTGCGGCTGGATGCCAACGGCTTCCTCGGGGTGGAGAAGAGCGCCGAGGACTCTCCTGCCTGGTCGGAGGGGCATCCGTTGTCCGAGGCTGCGAATCAGCTGATCGCCAGCATGGTTCGCAAAGTCGGTGGCTTCACCTTCCAGGAGCTCAACCTCACGATCGATGACATCCAGAGCTCCGCCGAGCGCGGAGCCGATCTCTCCTACGACTTCATCAACCGACCCGCGTATCACCACGCCATCGCGACCGGCGGATACCGAGTTCGTCCGTCTCACGCTCAACCTCGCCAGGAAACACCGGCGTGGAGCCGGCATCGCTGGTGCACGCGCTGCAGAACCACGACGAGCTGACCTACGAGCTGGTGCACTTCGAGACCCTGCACGCGCGGGACACTCTTCACGTTCCGCGGTCAGCCGCTCACCGGTCATGAGCTGGCCGTAACCGTGCGCCAGGACTTCTTGATCATCTGACCGGCGATGCCGGCCCGTACAACGCGACCTTCACCCAGAACGGCATCGCCTCGACGACTGCAACGATCATCGCCGCCGTCGCTCGGCATCACGCAGCATCGCCAACGCTTACTCCCGAGCAGGTCGACAAGATCAAGCAGGCCCACCTGTTGCTGGCCATGTTCAACGCTCTGCAGCCAGGAGTCTTTGCATTGTCTGGTTGGGATCTGTGCGGAATGCTCACGCTGGAGCCGCAAGCAGGTCGGCCGGTTGCTCGCCGGATGGCGATACCCGCTGGATCCACCGGGCGGCGTACGACCTGATGGACTATCGTCCGCACGCCCACGAGTCGCTGTCCAAGATGCCGCGCGGCATCAGCCTCTACGGCTCGCTGCCTGCGCAGCTGCAGGACAGCTCGTCATTTGCCCGCCGGCTGCGCTGAGATCCTGGCGATCCGCAAGCGGTACGGAATCGCCAGCAGCGTCCAGCTCGACGTGCCGCAGGTGTCCAACAAGGCCATGCTGGTCGATGGTGCACCAGCTCAGCGACGCCGAGCAGGTGACGGTGCTTGAACTTCTCCGCACAGCCCGATCTCGGGCAGCGTCCAGTCCGAATATCTCGTACCAGGCAGCGTGTTGGTCGACATGTTCACCGATCAGGAGATCGGTGAGGTCGACGACCTGCACACCTTCCCGATCACCCTCGGACCCGCATGAGGGCAAGTCGCTGCTGGTGCTGTGCCCAGGCGATCATCTGGCCGAAGCACACGTCCAGGCCACCGAGCGGACGAGCGTACGCGGCGGGGTCGGCTGACGCGCGCTAGCTGCGGTCGCTTGGCTGTGATTCCCGACCGTTGCGGACTTCTGTGAGACTGGACGCGGCGCGCGTATGGTCTGAATTCCGACCGGTGAGGAGTTTCAGACGGCCCTGTTCCGGATGGAGCGGGGTTGAACTGAGAGCGCGTCGCTGTCGTCCTCATCGATGAAAGATGAGGGCAGAGGCAATAACGTGGCGACGGCGGTGAGCCTGCAGACGACAGCAGGCCAGGTGTCGGGAGGAGTCGCGGTGGGCGGCGGACAGCGTGAGGCCGCGCTGCAAGAGCTGCACGACCGCCACGCCAGCGAGCTGTGGCGGTTCGCCATGCGGCTGACCCATGATCGCCAGCTGTCAGAGGACATCGTTCAGGAGGTGCTGCTCAAGGCGTGGAAGGATCCCAGCCTCGGGCAGCGCGATGAGGCCGCGGCCCGTGCGTGGCTGTTCACGGCCTCCCGGAACCTGATCATCGACCGGTGGCGCAGCGCGGCATCGCGGCATGAGCAGCGGATCGAGGAGCCGCCAGAGGAGAGCGTCGGCGACGCGACCAGCGTGGTCCTCGACCGCTGGCTGATCGCGGAGGCGCTGAGCAGCCTGTCGCGTGGAGCATCGCTCAGTGATCAGTGCCGCCTATTACGAGGGCAGATCGGTCGCCGACATCTCCGCTCGGCTCCGAATTCCCGGAGGGAACCGTCAAGTCTCGGCTGCACTACGGACTCAGAACGCTCAGATTGGCACTACAGGAGAAAGGAGTGACTCGGCCATGAACGCAATCACCCGACAAGTTCGCGCAGTGGGATGCGGCGTACGTGCTGGGCGCGCTATCTCCTGCTGACCGACGGGAGTACGAAGAGCATCTGGCGAGCTGTCCAACCTGCCAGGCGGCGGTCTCGGAACTGGCTGCCCTCCCTGGTTTGCTCGCCCAAGTCTCGCCGGCGGACGCGGCGATGTTGTCGATGGCGGTCGACAACAAAGCGGGGCACGGCGAAACGGCGACAGCGACCGCCACCGAGGCGGAGCTGATGGAGGCGAGCGCCAGCCGAGACGGAGCTGATCGAGGCAGGCCCGCCAACCTCGCTGCTACCGAAGATGATCAAGAAGGCCCGGACTCGCCGGCGTAAGATGCTCGCCGCGGTTGCTGGGCATCGCAGCAGCGGCAGTCCTGGTGATCGGCGGGGTGGTCATTGGCACCGGTCTGATCCCGCTCCGGCCCGAAAGTCCGCAGCGGGTCGCCTTCTCTCAGGTCGTACCCTCCGCGATCACAGCCATCGCCGATGTCATTCCTGGCAGCGACGGCACCCAGATCAACGTGGAGTGTGTCTACGCCGAGGTCAATGATCCGCGACCCGGCGGTGGCCACGATGAGTATTCGATCTTCGTGGTTGACCGGTCCGGTCACAGCGAGGTGATCAAGGAATGGCCCGCGACGCCGAACAAGCTGATGCGACCGAGTGGCATGACTCCGTTGCGACCTCTCGCAGATCGCTGATCTTGAAATTCGTCAGTCCGACACCAACGAGGTGCTGCTCCGGGCACCCATCAGCTCATAAGTCCGGCTAGTCGCGGGAGATTTCAGCGCCCGCCGAGAGCGGAATCAACTCAGCGCTCAGCGGTGGCGGTCGTTGACAGAGCGGCCGGCGTGCAGCTGGTATGTGCCGGGCTCAATCGTCCAGGCATGTGCCGAGCTGTCCCAATTCCGGAAACTGTGATCGCCCAGCGTGATAGCTGCCTGGGCCACTTCTCCTGGCGCGGCATCGACGAGCTGCCGAGCCAACGAGCCAGCGGGGCGGCCGTTGCACGCGACTATCTGCTCGACTGGCGTACACCTGGACGACCTCGCGACCCAGCCCGGTTGCCGCTGTTGCGTACGGTGACCGTCACGGTGTTGCCGTTCACCGCCATGTCCTCGTACGCCCAGCGTCGTGTAGCCCAATCCATAACCGAACGGGAACGCCGGAGTGCGATCCGTCGCGAGATACCAGCGGTATCCGATCAGCAGACCCTCGTCGTAGGGGAGCTCGCCATTCACTGGTGTAACCGGCGGCAGCCCTTCCTCGGAGCCCGGCCACGTCACCGGAAGTCGCCCACCCGGCTCGACAGCTCCCGGTCAGCACATCGGCCAGAGCATTCCCGAATTCCTGTCCCGGGAACCACGACACCAGGACGGCTGCCACGTCATCTGCCCACGGCAGCAGGACCGGCGCGCCTGAGTTCACCACAACCACCGTCCGCGGGTTGACAGCCGCGACAGCACTCACCAGCTCGTCCTGCCGGCCCGGTAGCGCCAAGCTGGTCCGGTCGAAGCCCTCGCTCTCCACCTCTTCATTGGTTCCGACCACAACGACGGCCACGTCCGACTCGGCAGCCAAGCTCACCGCATGATCAAACTCCGACCTGCTCGTCGATCACCGGTTCAGACGTTGAGCTGCACGGTAAGCATCGTCACCTCGGCACCACCGAGCATGGTTTCGCCGCCGGTCGGTGCGATAGGTGAGTTCGACGGGCACATCCCGACCGCCCCTCCAACTCGACAACCGCCAGCTGCTGCGGCGGCTTCATCATTCCCTCGACCATGTCCGCGCCGAGCGGAAGCGTGATCGTCTCGTCGAACAAAGTCTCCCCGTCGATGATCAGCCGGAAATCACCCAGCCCGGATGTGCCTACGCGGTAACGACCAGACTCGGGCACTCGCAGCCGAGTCGCTCAGCTGCAGATGATCAATTTCGCTGGCGTTGACGCCTCCTGTACCGGCCCCACCACATCATGCTGCTGGCCTGCCGCTGCTGCCGACCTAGTTCGCGATCATCTGGCATCGAAGAAGATCACCTCGACGCCGGGGCCGCTGCCATCCGGGCAGTTGCAGCAGATCTTTCGAGGCGACATCGGCGCGCTCGCTGCTCCGCACCCCGACCGCTGGCACGATCGTGATCTCTGCGCCGAGCGCAGCGCGCAGCCCGTCGAGCGGAGAAACGACGTAGGGCGGGAAGACCGTCGCGCTTCCGCCGCCGAGGGTTCGGGCCGTCGCGGCATTCGGGCCGATCAAGGCAACCTGCTTCAGCGAGCTCGACGTCGAGCGGCAACAGGCCATCGTTCTTGATCAACACCATGCCGGCGGCCGCAGCGTTGCCCGCAGCTCGGCGCTCAGCTCCTGATCACTCCAGCGCCGGGCTGGTGGCGTCGCGGCGTCCAGTCCATCGAGTGCGCCGACTCGAGCAGCCAGCCGCAGGATGCGCAGCACGTGCCCGTCGACCGCCGACTCGGAGATTTGACCGGACTGCACTGCATCGAGCAGCCACTCGGTCCAGGGGCTTTCCGGTCCGGGCATCGCCAGATCCAGCAGGCTCCTCACCGGCCGCCGCCACCGAGCGCGTGGCGTACCAGTCGGACATGATCACGCCGTCGAAAGCCCATTCCCGCTTCAGCACGTCGCGCTGCAACGGGTTCTCGGTCATCGTCGTGCCGTTCACTCTGTTGTAGGCCGCCATCGATCGCCCAGGCACCGGCCGCGACGATCCGTTCGAACGGTGCGAGGTACAACTCCCGCAGCACCCGCTCATCGACCAGCGCATCCACGCTGAATCTGTCTGTCTCGGAGTCATTGGCAACGAAGTGCTTGACTGTCGCCGCTACCCCTTCGGCCTGCAGGCCCTGGACGTACGCGGCGCCGATCATGGCGGTCAGCTCGGGATCCTCGCTGAAGCATTCGAAGTGCCGGCCGCCGTACGGAGTTCGGTGCAGGTTGACCGTCGGGGCCAGCAAGACGTCGACGCCCTTGCGACGCGCCTCACTGGCCAGCAGCCGGCCCATCCGTTCGACACGAACCGGATCCCAGCTCGCGGCCAGCGCGGTTGGGGAGGGCACGTTGGCAGACGGGCTGCGCTCATCCCAGGTTTCGCCACGAACCCCTGCCGGGCCGTCGGAGGTGACCAGCCGCCGCAGCCCAATCTCCGGTATCGCGTGCAGCGCCCAAATGTCAGCACCCGTCATCAACCGGATCTTTCTGCTCCGAGGCTCAGCTGTGCCAGCCGGCCAGCGATTTCTGCTTCATGATCGACTGCTGTGGGTCTGGGTCATGGTGGTCATCGTCTCAGTCATCACCGCCACTACGTGTGAGGGCATGCCTCTCACCTGACCTCGGGCATCCCCACGTGCGACGCTCGCCACCGAATGTGATCGACTGCTCGATTTCGGTCGGCACTTCCCTCATCCGCTGGGCGGTGCAGCGTGGCTCGATGCTGCAAGGCCAGCCTGACCTGACTCCGGCCCGGTCTACACCTGCATCACCGCCCGAATGGTCCATGTGTACGCGCGTCGGTCACCTGCTCGGGCCGTAGCGGCGATGCTGATCTTGCTGCTCAGGCTCTCGCCGGGCTGACCGGCCGGCTGCGAGATGACGAGGCATGGCGGCTGGCTGACGAGCATTGACGCCGCTGGTAACAGTCCGGACGAGAAGGCGTGTTATTCCCACGCCTTCGTGGTGTTGGCCGCGTCGTCTGGTGCCGTCGCCGGACGTGGCCGGCGCTCGCGACCTGCTGTCGGAGGCGCTCGACATCTGGCAACAGCGGTTCTTCGACGACGACGCCGGCATGTTCGTCGACTCCTGGAACGGCGCCTTCACAGAACCTCGACGACTACCGCGGCGTGAACGCCAACATGCACGCGCGGTCGAGGCTCTGCTCGCCGCTGCAGATGTGACAGGTGATCATGGACGTGCGCGCGTCGTGCCCTGCGGTATCAGCTCGGCGTGTGGCGCTGGAGTTTGCCGAGCCGCATTCCTGGCGCATCCCCGAACACTTCGACCCGAGTTGGCAACCTCAGCTCGAGCACAACCGCGATCGTCCGGATGATCAGTTTCAGCCGTATGGGGCCACCGTCGGGCATGGCCTGGAGTGGTCGAGATTGCTGCTGCATCTCGAGGCATCCTTGGCCGACCCGCCTGACTGGTTGTTGCCGGCTGCCGAAGGACTGTTCGATCGTGCAGTGGGCGATGGTTGGGCGGTCGATGGTGCGGACGGCTTTGTCTACACCACTGATTGGGACGGCATCACCGGTGGTCCGCGACCGAATGCACTGGGTTCGTCGCCGAAGGCGATCGCTGCCGCGGCGGCGCTGCGAACGACGAACTGGTGATGATCGTTATGCCGAGCTAGCCGCGACCTGGTGGGCCTACGCCGAGCGTTATCTCGTTCGATCGGACGTACGGCTCCTGGCACCATCAGCTCGACGCCAGCAATCACGTCATCGAGACGGTGTGGCCAGGCAAGCCTGATCTGTATCACGCGGTCCAGGCCACACGTCGATCCCACGACTGCCACTTGCGCCGACCATGGCAACGGCTACTGGCCGACGCGCTCTGAATCCCGCCGAGCAGATCCTGTTTGACCCCGCTGGAGCAGGAACGCACGTGCACGTTCGCCTGCTCGCGATGCACAATTGGCACGATGTGCATCGCGCAAGCAGCGAACGTGCACGTGCGTTCCCGAGTAGGTCAGCTGATCAGTCGATGGCCTCGGCGCGGTAGAGAATCGCGTGCTCCGGGTGCATGTCGGCGGCCATCACTCCGGCCGAGGCGAGCGTGGCGCCGGAAACTACCAGGCCTCGGCCGCCATCCGCAGGCAGCCCCAACCGAGCGCTGTGACGCTTCGCCCGAGGGATCGAAAGTCGCCTGTGGTGGCGCCCCCACCAGGGTGGGGGGTTCAGGCCCGACGGCGGACGTCCGACCACGATTGGCCGGATGCGATAGCGCCGCTGTGGATCTAGGCCCGCGAACCGCAACCGGCCAGGCAGCATCACCTCTGACCGGCCGACCGAGGCAACGGTATAGATCGCCGATGAGCGATCCGGGGCGATCACGCCGTACGCGAGGAGGGTCGGGTCGGCGATGTCCAGACGTACCAGGTCGCCGCGGTTCAGGAGCACCCGGTTTGCCTTGTAGAAACTGACCCATTCTCGCAAGCTCCGCCAGATCTTCGAGCGTTGCTGTCGTCAGGTCCCATTCGATTCCCAGATGACCGACAGACCGCTGTGGCGGCGCGAAAGGACAGATCGTGCCTGCGGCCGGTGGAGTGCGAGCGTGGCGAGGCAATATGTGAGCCCAACAGCTCCGGCGGCAGCAGCTGGGCGGTCCAGCGGTTCATCTGCTGGCGTTCCAGCGGATCGATGCAGTCGCTGACCCAGACGCGGTCGGTGCGCTCCAGGACACCAAGATCAACGCGGGCTCCTCCGGAGGAGCAGGATTCGATCTCCAGTCCGGGGTGCGCGGCCTTGATCTCGTCGACGAGGCGGTAGAACGGCCAGCGTCTGCTCATGTACGCCGGGCCGGCCATCCGGCGCGCGTGCCAGCGTCGATCAGGTCGCGGTTGTGATCCCACTTGATGTAACTGATCTTGTATTCGGCAAGGATGTCGAAGATCGCATCCCGGATGTAGGCATAGCACTCCGGAATACCTAAGTTGATCACTTGCTGATGTCGCGATTCCACGGGCAGCCGGTTACCGGTAGACATGATCCATTCCGGATGCTCACGCGCCATTGCGGAGTTGAGGTTGATCATCTCTGGCTCGAACCAGAGTCCGAACTCCATGCCAAGTCCGGTCACTTTATCCACCAGAGGATGCAGACCATGCTGGCCAGACCTCTGGTGATACAGTCCAGTCGCCGAGTCCGGCATGATCATCGCGCCGCGCCCCGAACCAGCCGTCGTCGAGCACATAGCGCTCGACACCGACGGCCGCCGCACGATCTGCAAGATCAGCAAGATGGTCAGGTCATGATCCGAAATAGACCGCTTCCCATACGTTCAGAGTGACCGGGCGAGTGGGCGACGGATGAGTTTCTCGAGCGCGGAGGAAGCGATGGAAGCGGCCGTGCCACGGCATCGAGGCCCTGCCCGTACGAGCCGTAGATCCACGGGAGTGCGGTAGGTATCGCTGGCCTGCAGCAGGATCTCTCCGGGCAGCAGCAGTTCTCCGCCGCCGATGACCTGTGACGCCGGTGAAGACTCGCTCCGCATAGTGCGTGTGGTTGCCGCTCCAGGCGGTGTGCACGGCCCAGATCTCCCCCGTCGGCGAACGAAAATCCGGGCACACCGACATGCAGCAGGGTTGCCGCGTCCGGACCGGTGCGGCCTTTCCGGCCCTCGCGGAGTGCGGGTCCCAACACCCAACGGTTGCCGCTGCGGTACCCGCTCCTTGCACCAATGCCCCGCGAAGTCCAGAATCTCCCGGGCACTCTGCGGGGATCGGGAACGCGATCACGCAGTCGTTGACCGCGTACGGATCGACGCCGTTGTTGATCACTTTGGCACGCGCCTGATAAGCCCGCCTGCGGTCATCTCGATGGTGATGAGTAGCGCCAGCTCAGCCACCTCGTCGACCGCGTCAACCTCCACCGAGGCGGGCCCGGCGTTGATCATGGTCGTCGGGCCGTCCGTGGTGGTCACGGGTGCTGCCGTCGACCCGGACCTGCGTTGCGGTGAACCTGGGCGACCAATCCCGGCCGCTCTCGCGAGCCGCTCAGGCCCAGGGCGGCCGACCCAGCCCGTCCAGTGCTCCGGCAGTATCGCAAGACGGACCGGCTCGTCGACGACATTCGGGCCGCCTGGGTCAATGGCGGAGATGATCAGCGCTGCGGCATCTGCCGGCTCGAGTGTTCCCAGGTCGGCGCCCCAGTGGACGATGGCGGGTAGTTGCCCATCAGTGACATCAAGCACCAGCGAGACGCCCTCGGACCGGAGGGCGATTACGCAGTTGGCACGTCCGACCATGGTCTCTCCTTGAGCGGGGAGGCGGGACTATCAAGCGAACTACCTTACCGCTTGCTCGGATGCGCCCTTTGCCAACGGAACCGGCCACGAACGACAGGGCTTGATCGATTCAGGCACCGGGTTGGTGACCGGTTTGCTCGGGAGGCGTGGTTAGTGTTCGGCTCATGCCGCCCGTACCCGGAACCGGATGCTGCTGAGGTAATCGCATTCCGCGACGGGGCTGAGTTTGAGGCATGGCTGGCGGGCAACCTCAACGAGAGCCCTGGCGTGTGGCTCAAGATCGCAAAGAAGGGATCCGGCATTGCCTCGCTGACCGACGACGAGGCAGTTGACATCGGCTTGTGCTACGGCTGGATCTCCGGGCAGCGCAAATCGTTCGACCAGGAGTACTACCTGCAGAAGTACGTTCCACGCCGACCGAAGAGCCGCTGGTCGCAGGTCAATGTACGCAAGGTGTGCGAACTCACCGCTCAAGGGAGGATGCGACCATCAGGTCTCGCCGAGGTGCGAGGCGGCCAAGGCCGATGGACGGTGGGACGCCGCGTACGAATCGCAGCGAGAGGCCACGGTGCCGCCCGATCTTGCCGCAGCCTCTGGCGGCGAGGCCGCTCGCGACTACGGCTTTCGCATCGCTTAGTAAGACGAGTCAATATGCCGTGATTCTGGACGTTGTGACAGCGCGTACTCCAAGGACTCGGGAGGCACATATCGACAAGGCCATTGCTGAGCTGGAGGCCGGCGCGGCATCTAGTCGGCGGCTTACGGGAGCGTCACGTTCCGGGCGGCCGTTCCCAGACCACCTCGTCGGCCGACTTGTCGTGCCGTAAGCCGCGCCAGACGGGATGGCGCAACCGCCCCGGCTCGGTGAGCTCACCGTATGTCACCTCACCCACCAGCGACGGCGTGACCCAGTGTGCGTCGCGGGCATCCTCGCGCGGCACGTCGAGAAACGGCGAGGTCTTGCGGCTAAGCCTCTCCAGCTTGGCTTGGATGTCATCGAGCTGGCGGTCGTTGAAGCCCGATCCCACCCGACCGACATAGTGCAAACCGTCGGCGCTGGGCACGCCCATCAGCAGCGATCCCACTCCACCGCTCGCGGCGCCCTTGCCCTCACGCCAGCCGCCGATCACCACCTCTTGCGCCCGATGCAGTTTGATCTTGAGCCAGGTGTGCGTACGCCGTCCCGGCTGGTAGATCGAATTGCGCCGTTTGGCCACCACACCCTCAGGTCGAAGTTGATCAGCAGTGTCACGCGCGGCCTGTAGATCGCCGTCGAAGATCGGTGGTACCTGGATCCGAGGATCCAGGCCTAGGCGATACCAGGTTCTCCAGAATCTCCCGGCGTTCCTGATAGCTCTTCTTGATCAACGACTGACCGTTCAGCTCGAGGATGTCGAAGAGCATGAGCTGCGCTCGGGTACGCCCTGGCCGCGCGCTCGATATCAGCCTGCCTGGTGAGGTTGATTCGAGGCTGCAGCAGGCCGAAGCTGGGTCGTCCGGTGGCATCGGTCACCACGACTTCGCCGTCCAAGATCGCCGTCTCGACGTTGATCGTGGACAGTTCGTCCGCCACGTCGAAATAGGCCTTCGATGTCGTCCGGCCCGTTGCGGCTGAGCAGCTTGACTCGGCCCACCTGCTAGGTAAGCGATGGCGCGTACGCCGTCCCACTTCATCTCGAACGCCCAGCCGTCTTCATCCCCGAAATGGTGCGGCGTCGACAGAGTGTCGGCCAGCATGGGCTCAACGTGCTCCGGGAAGTCGATCTCCGCTGCGGAGATCGCGCCCTTCGACGGGCTCCGGCGCATGTCGGCTGGCTCAGGGCGCATGTCGACTGGCTCAGGCCGCTGTCGACCGGCTCAGCGGGCCCCTTCGACCTGCTCGGGGCACGTCTTGATCCTCCGGATCGGTCTCCATAAGTGCATCAGCCAGTTCTTCTCGGGCTGGGAGTCTCCGGTGCCCGTATGGATAAGGGCGAATTTGCGCACCCCACCGAGCCCGCCATCGGGGTGCCCGAACAGGGTGACGATGACCTCTTTGCCCTCGTTCCACTTGTGCAGCCGGTACGTCCCCGTGTCCCAGACGGTCATCGAGCCAGCTCCGTACTGGCCCCTGGGAATGCTGCCGTGGAACGTCAGGTACTCCAGCGGATGATCTTCGGTGCGTACCGCGAGATGGTTGACTTTCGGGTCGGTCGGCGGTGCTTTGGGCTGCACGCCCAACTTGCCAAGCACACCGTCGCGCTCCAGCCGGACGTCGTAGTGCAGTCGACGCGCATGGTGCTCCTGGATGACGAATCTGAAGCGATCAGCCTGCTGGTCGGGCGGCCCGGCGGGCACTGGCTCTGGTGTCTTGGCCGCGTCGCGCATGCTGCGGTAGATGGCGAGCCGATCCCGCTCGGTGTGCGGCGCCAACGGAGCGAGCGGGTCGCCAAGATCGGCCAGTCGCGCCAGCACCTCGTCGTACTCCAGCTGCCGCAAGCCGGGATCTTCCAGTTCCTGCCAGGTTCGGGGCGCGGCGACCCACGGCCGAGTCCCGGCCGCGCAGTGAGTATGGGGACACGGTCGTCTTGGCGCCGTTGTTCTGGCTCCAATCGATGAACACCTTCCCGTCCCGTTGGGAGCGTTTCATGGTGGAGATCACCACGTCGCGATGATCAGACTCGAGGGCCAGGGCGAGCTCGCGCGCCACCTCCGTGGCCTGCTCCGGTGTTTGCGAGCCGTCCAGTGGCGCGTAGAGATGAATGCCCTTGCTGCCGCTCGTCACCGGGACTGGCTCGTGACCGATGTCGCGCAGGATGTCTCGGACCAGCCGGGCAATCCACGCACAAGTGGCCAGCTCAACTCCGGGCCCCGGATCAAGATCAAGAACGAGGCGGTCAGGGTTTTGCGGCTGGCCGTCGGGACCGAACCGCCACTGCGGAACGTGGATCTCCAGGGCTGCTAGCTGTGCCGAGCCAGGTAAGTGTTGCAAGATCGTTGATCACTGGGTAGTCGTTGTCGTGATCTCTGTGCGAGATGGTGCGGCGCGGCACCCAGTCCGGCGTACCGGCCGTCAGATCCTTGTTGAAGAAGACGGTCGGCGGCTTGCCCTGACCTCACCCACCCCGTCCGGCCAGCGTTTGCGTGTCGCCGGCCGATCACGGACATGCGGCAGCATGGTCAGGCCGACTTGAGCGTAGTAGGACAAGACGTCGGCCTTGGTCGTTCGGGTCGTCGGATAGAGCACCTTGTCCAGATTGGTGAGCTTGATCGTCCGGCCCTCGACGGTCACCACCTGGTCCTGCGACGCCTTGGCCATGAATTTGAGTATCGACGCGGATTACTGCGCCAGGAAATGTGCCCGCTGTCCGCGAGCGTCGAGGTAGAGCGGGCGCTGGTGCTGTCTGGACGATCGAGCAGGCGCGGTGGTTGAAGGGCCGGGACTAGCTCACAGCATGAGGTCACCGTGTCTGCGAGGGAGGAAGACAGCAGACTTCCCGCGCATGCCTCGGGCGCGAGCCGGACAACAACGCGCGCGTTGGATTCTGTGACACGGCTGAGTGGGTAGTACACGGGTATGAGAGCGATCTGGAAAGGCGCTATCACCTTCGGCCTGGTGAATGTTCCCGTCAAGCTCTATACCGCAACCGAGGACCACGACGTCAGCCTCCATCAGGTGCACGACGCTGACGGCGGGCGGATCCGCTATCAGCGACGGTGCGAGGTCTGCGGCAAGGTCGTCGAGTACGCCCACATCGACAAGGCGTACGCAGAGGGCAAGACCACGGTTGTGCTCACCGAGGAGGACCTCAAATCACTCCCCGAGGAGCGCAGTCACGAGATCGAGGTTGTCGAGTTCGTACCCTCTGAACAGATCGACTGAGATCATGTTTGATCGGAGCTACTTCCTGGAGCCCGACAAGGCAGCGGCCAAGCCGTATGCGCTCCTCCGGCGGGCTCTGGAGGAAACCGATCGAACTGCTATCGTGCAGTTCTCGCTGCGTCAGAAGACCAGACTCGGGGCGTTGCGATCTCGCGACAAAGTCCTGATGCTGCAGTCGCTGCTTTGGGACGACGAAGTGCGGGAAGCCGATTTTCAAGCCTGAAGGAGGATGTCCGGGTCTCGGCTCAGGAGCTGAAGATGGCGTCCTCGCTGGTCGACAACATGTCTGCAGATTTCAGCCCCGACAAGTTCAGCGATGAATACCAAGACCAACTACGTGCAGCTGATCGCCGCGAAGCTGGAGAAGGGCGACGCGCTGGACACTGCGGCGACCTTCGGTGAGCAGGAGGAAGACCGGGCTGATCGCGGCGACGTCGTGGACCTGATGGAGGCGCTTGCGACGCAGCGTCGAGCAGAACCGCGCTACCAGGAAGGCCACGGAGAACTAAACCGACAGCCAGGAAGCCTGCGGCGAGAAAAGCCTCGGCTAAGAAGACGCCGGCTAAGAAGGCATCGTCCAAAAAGGCCCCGGCCACGAAGGCAGCGACAACGAAGTCAGCCAAGAAGGCCAGTTGACACCTCCCTGACTCGGGGGTGAACACATAGGAGGAACATCATGGGTATCGGAGTCGGCATCGTCTTGATCGTGATTGGCGCGATCTTGCTCTTTGCGCTCGAACATCAATCTGCCGTTCGTGTCCGATGACACGCTCGGCATCATCCTCATCGTGGCGGGGGCCTTGGCGCTCATCCTGTCGCTGGTGATGCAGGCGCAGCGCGGCCGGACGCGGCATGTTCAGGAGAATCGCTACGACGGTCCTCCGCCGACGGTCTGACCGTCGGGACGGAAACTAACCGGGGACGTGGACTGTCAGCGCCCCGGGATGGACCTCAGCGCTCAGGCTCCGGCAGTCGCCCAGCACATCACCGTCAAGTTGATAGGGATCGCGGTGTTTGAGACGCACCTCGACTCGACGTCCCTGCCACACGTCGACATGATCATCACCTGCGCGGCCGCCGGGTGATCAGTCGAAGAAAGACCCGTATCCAGTGTGTGAGGCGATGCGGTGACGCGACATACACGTCGAGCCGGCCGTCGTCAGGACGGGCGTCCGGGAGCAGAGGTGAGATTGCCGGCAAGCGTGCCGACATTGCCAATCGCACAGATCATGGCGCGGCGACGATGGGACACGGTGATCATCAACGGCAATGCGCATCTCGATCGGGGTACGCCCCAGTGCCTTCGCGGCAGCGACGAAGTACGCCCCGGCGCCGATCACATCTTTGAGTTGTGGATTGGTCTCCTCCATGATCATCGCATCGACCCCCAGCCCGCCGATCACCGCAAAATGTTCGCTCGGCGCCCCATCGACCGCGACCTTGATCAAATCGATGTCCCGGGTTTGGCCACCGAATGCGGCCTTGAGCGACTCGTCTTCAGACAGCGGGATGTCGAGGTTCCTCGCCAGCAGGTTCCCAGTACCCATCGGGCACTATGGCCATCGGTATCCCTGATCCGGCCAGTCGATCGGCCACCAGGCGAATCGTTCCGTCACCGCCAGCGGCGATCACTCGATCAACCTGCGCCGAAGCCAGATCGTCCGTCGTCGGCCGGCGGGGTTCATCTGCGCTGGTTTCTAGCCAGATGGGCTCAGTCCACCCCGTCGTTGCGGCCTGCCGACTGATCGCATCGCGGAGCTCGTCAGAAACCTTGATCGGGTTGTAGACAACGGCACAACGCTGCCCCGGGCGCCCGTTCGCGGTCGCCTGCATCCTCCGGTTCCACCCGCTGGTCCTTTCATCAATGATTGCAGTCGAGATATCCCACTGCTGGTTGAGATATCGCGCGCCTGATCAGCTTCTCAGCCTGCCGTTCTGACAACACGAAGGAAAAGCGGCCGACACGCGGCTGTGTGTCGCACGAATGCAACGAACGTGCCATCTACGATGGTGCCGGTCGTGCCGCGGTGGCGTCGAGCGCGGGTCCTTTCGCCTTATCCGTTAAGCTTTTGCGCCTAACGGAGAAATCTCAGTTCTTGGGGGAGCATCTCATGTCGGTAGAGGATGCGGCGACGACCGCGTTCTCTGCCGATCACAAGACCGGCCGTGTCCTTGCTCCACATGCGAACCAACGGTGTCAGCCTCCTGATGCACCTCCAGTCCAGCGGTCTGCCCGTGATCTTGCACTGGGGTGCTGATCTTGGTGATCTTGATGGTTTGTCTGCGGAAGCACTCGTGGCTGCTTTCGGCCCAACTGGTCTCGATCGATTTCCATCGATGATGTCCTCGCTCTTGCCGGAGTTCTCCGCCGGCTGGAATTCTCGAGCCGCCTTGGCCGGATCCCACGACGGCCATACGTCCGCAGCCTCGTTCACTCACAGCCAGTCTCGACTGATCAGCAACGGACCGGTCATGCCAGGGCTGATCGAAGTCGGCCCCGACACTGTGATCATCGAAGCGAAGGATCCGGTCAATGAGCTGAGCCTTGACCTTGCCGTCCAGCTCACCGACAACGGACTCGTCCGATGTCGCGCTGGCGTCACCAACAACAACGCCGCTGACTACCGGCTTGAGAGGTCTTGAACTCTTCCTGCCGGTCAGTGATCCTAGCCACCCATCGGGTCGAATTCGATGGATCTGCGCTCTCCACAGTCGCCCTACGGTTGGGTTCCTGGTCGGTTGATCATGGCGTCTTCGACGACCGGCCAGCACACCTTGCTGCTGGCCGAGGCCAGTACCGGCTTTCGTCGCGGCCAGGTATGGCAGGTACATGTTGCGTTCAGTGGTGCCATTCAGCATCGGGTGGAACGCACGGTGTACGGCCGGACCTACCTTGGCGGTGGAGAGCTCTTGCAGGCCGGAGAGGTCGTGCTCGGCCCGTGGCGAGGCCTATCACTCACCGTGGGTGGTGTGGGCTTGGGGCGACGGGCTCGATGCCGCGGCCGCGCGGCTGCATCGGCATCTTGAGCCAGAAGCGCCGCGCGACAATCACATCATCTTCGATGCTGGCGCTGACGGCCTTTGCTGACCATGATCGAGAGGCGATGTTGACTCTCGCCGAGTATGCGGCGGCTGTCGGTGCCGAGACCTTTCTGCTCGATGTCGGTTGGTGCTCACGCGTGGGTCTGGATCCGTACGCCGACAGTGCTGGCGGTGCGGCAGGTGGATCGCCTGGTGATCTTGATGGACTGCTAGCCCGGATCAGCGATTTTGATCTTGAGATCGGGTTTGCCGTCGGAGCTCGACGTCGGTAGCGGCTGACTCGGCCATTGCGCGCGACCATCCCGACTGGTTGCTCACAGTCGAACGCGATGGGATCACGCAGCAAGTGCTGGACTTATCGGTACGGCCTGCCATGGCGTATGTGTGGGAAAGACTGACCAAGCTACTCGATCGCCACCACGTGTCATTGCTGAGTTGGTCGATCACTCATGGGGCGCACCGGCCGGGGGCCACCGCGACGCAGCACACCAGCACGCTGGCGGCGTACCGGCTGCTTGATGCCCTGCACGAACGCTATCCAGAGCTGACCATCCAGACCACAAGCCTCGACCTGGCGATGGCGGTCCGGGCAGTGGGCGCCGACAAGTCCGGCGACTCGACCGCGCGGCACGCCGACTTCGCCGCTATGGTGCAGCTGCTTCCGCCCGGGCTCGGTGTGGCAGCCGGCGCTCGATGAACCTGACGACCCAAACTCAACCGCGTACCGTGCGATTTCAGCATTCTTCGGCAGGATGGGTCTCTGGTATTGATCTTCGCAAGCAAACCCCGCCAGCCTGCGCGCCATTCATCGCTGGCTAGCGCTCCACAAGAAGTTCCGGCCGCTGCTGCACTCTGGTAGCACAATCCGCTCCGACGAAAGTGATCGAGGTTTCGTCGCACACGGAATTGTGGCTGATGATCGCGGCGAGGCGCTGTTCGCCCTGGTGTGGTTGGAGCGGGCGGTGGCCAGTCGGCGTGTCCGCATCGACGGGCTGGACCCGGCCACCTCGTACCGCATGGAGATCGTCGGTGCCCGTCCTGGAGAAGCTCAGGCCGTGACGCCATCCTGGGCCGCGGCAGCTCCGGTGCTGACCGGTCGGGCGTTGGGCGCCGCTGGCATTCCGCTGCCACCCGCCCGTCGTGGTGCTGCCTTGTTGCTCCACCTGCAATCCGTCGACCAAGCGCTCGTAACTCACTCGCCCAGAGCCTGGTCCGCAGCTGCTGCCGCCTGCTCGGCGGACGTCGCGGCCTGTCGTAGCTCTTGATAGTGCTTTCGTGCGGCTCGCGCCGCCTCGCGTGCCTCCCGCTCGCCGGCTTCGGCCTGACGCAGCTGGCCGCGCAATGACTCGACCTGATCAGCAAGATCATCAGCGCGTTGCGTGGCGGCCTCGGCCTCCTCCTCCGCCGACTCGGCGGCTTGCCGTGCTTGGCTCGCCAGCTCCCGAGCCTCGGCAGCCGCCCGCTCAGCGCTTCGACGCTGTTTCGCATCCAGCTTGGGCGGCGGCGCCTTAGTCGGCTCGCTGCTCGGGCCTGCGCTGGCTTGGCTGGGATGGAGGCGCCGAGAGCGGAGGCAAGATCGGTCGGCCCAAAGCCGCCGTATGTCACGGCCTGCGTCAGTCGTCCCGCGCGTACCAGGTCACCGATCTCGGGATCGCCGAGTGCGGTCTGCAGCGTCTGCCCGACCTCTTGCACCGCTCCATCCGGAGCCGTGTATCCGTGCTCGGCGCCGAGTTCGACCGCTCGGCGGGCGAGCGCGTCCACCGCCTTGCGCCGTTGCACAGAAAGCTGGCGCAGTTCATCGCCTGCCATCCGCTGTTGCGCGTCCTGAAGAGCCGTACCGAGCTCGAGAAGTGCGCTGAGGTCGTCTGATGCCTGCCGCGCGAGGACGTTGATCAGCCAGGCGCTCCTGGTGGGTCGTCGGAGCTTGCTCTACTTGAGCGGCGAGCTCACGGTTCCCCTGCTGCTTTGCCGCCGGCGACCAGCTGCTGCCGTCGTTCGATGAAGTCATCGGGCGAGAGGGCGTACAGCTCATCGGCCGCGCGTATCGATGTTCACGAGACGGCGCTTCGTCGGTCAGGACCACGGCGGTGGCGCAGAAATTGATGATCGTGTTGTCGATCAGCCTGGTCTCGCCTACCCGGGCTGCCACCACAAAGATGGCCGGCCCCACATGATCATCTGGCACGTCGGTAAAGGTTGTCGAGGTTGACGATGCTCGCGTAGTCAAGTTCGAAGCATGGCTCGGCTTCGGCCCGATCCAAGCACCTCGTAGCGCCGCTGCGCGAGCGGCTGGGACCGAGCTCTGAGTTGCGGCCTTCTCGAGCGCCGCGGAGATGCTGAGCGCCACCGGGCGCTCAGTCGCGGTGAGGTAGATGTTGCGGCTGGAGATCGCGAGCCCATCGGGTTCGCGGACAGTCGGTCGCACCGACGACCTCGATTCCGATGTTCAGGTCGGTCACCATGCGTTGGATACATGCAAGCTGCTGCGCGTCCTTTTGACCCAAGATCGCTATCTGCGGCCTGATGATGTTGAACAGCTTGAGGACAACGGTGAGCACTCCATTGAAGTGGCCCGGCCGCGAGCGTCCTTCCAGCACCGACCTCAGGGCGCCCGCGTCGACTGGTGACCTGCCGCCCGGGCGGATAGAGATCGCTGACGCTCGGCACGAAGACGGCATCGACGCCTTCCGCCTCACACACTTCAAGATCATCATCGAGGGGTCGGGGATAACGCGCATAGTCCTCGCTAGGCCCGAACTGGAGCGGATTGACGAAGATGCTGACCGGCAACCACGTCGCCGAGTGATCGTGCCAACGTCATCAGCGAGCGATGGCCCTCGTGCAGGGCCCCCATCGTTGGCACGAAGGCAAGCCGGGGGCCGAAGGTCCATCGAGCGTGCTGCGGAATCTGGTGTATTCGGCGACGCTCCGGTGATCTTCATGACCTAGCCTCTGGAATAGGAAGATTGGTCGCGAACGTGTGCTGCTTCGCTGGGGAAGGTGCCATTCCTGACTTCGTCGACGTATGCGCCGGCCGCGTCACCGATGATCTTGGCCAGGTCGGCGTACTGCTTGACAAAACGCTGCATCTTGCCGCGTCTCCAGACCAAGCATGTCTTGCCAAACCAGTACCTGCGCGTCGCAGATCCGGATCCAGCGCCAATGCCGACGGTCGGGATCTCGAGTTCACCGGTCACCTTGCGCGCCAGATCACCAGGAACCATCTCCAGCACCACGCCGAAGGCTCCGGCGTCTTCGACGGCGTGCGCATCGTCCAACAGCCGCTGCGCATCATCGCCACGACCTTGCACTCGATAGCCGCCGAGCTGGTGCTCGCTTTGTGGGGTGAACCCGATGTGGCCCATGACGGGGATGCCGGAGTCGGTGACCTTGCGGATCTGTGGCTGCGACGCGTATCCCACCCTCGAACTTCACCGCGTGGCAGCCACCTTCCTTCATGAAGCGGATCGAGGTCTCGAGGGCTTGGGACGGCCCATCCTCGTACGAGCCGAAGGGCAGATCGCCGATCACGAAGGCTCGTTTGGTGGATTTCACTACGGCGCGGACCAGCGGCAACAGCTCGTCAACCGTGACCGGCAGGGTGGTGTCGTAGCCGTAGACATTGTTGGCTGCGGAGTCGCCGACGAGCAGCGCCCAGACCCCGGCCTCATCGAAGAGCGCGGCGGTGTACTGGTCGTAGCTGGTCAACATGGCCCAGCGCTCGTGTTGCTGCTTGGCTGTGTGGAAGTCGGTGACACGAATCCTGCGCATCGGCCCCGCCTTCGAGCCTGACTCAACCGCGCCGCCGCTAGCCCGCCTGACTCAAGCGGAGGACTGGTCTCGGTCATCGCGGCAGCCTCACTCTGAAGAAACTAACGCATGGCCTCCATATGCCGCGCACCATCTCGGACAAGCGGAGATCGGGGCGGATTGTGACGCGAGTACCCGGCATGATCCGCCCTCCAGCGCAGCGGCTGGCGCGCTCCGTGTTGATTGCCCGGCTCGCCAAGCTCGCTCGGCGCGATCAACGGCAGCAGTCGAGGTCAAGCTCTTCCCTACCGAAACCGACGTCGACTACAAAGGGAGTTCCGGACTCATCGTTGAGCTCGACGACCGTGAGTCGTGGTGGATTTCCAACCGATCGTGGCGGGGTCGGGCCCTGGCCGCTCACGGATAAAGCGCCGCCGGACGAGCCGCCTCCAATGGGGCGCGTCCGAGCTACCCACACATCACCGGGCTGGGCGACTCCGACCCCAGCCTTGCCGGATTCACCGCCCGGGAGGACGCCGGCCCATGCCAGTGAATTCCGCGACGGCTCCAGCGGAACCGTCAAGAAAATTGCCGCTGGCGAGCCGCCGCCAGGCTCCCGATACGACGAGGCGGTCTACGCTGTGACGGCTCAAGCCGTGTGCGAGCGCCTGCTCGCGGGTGATCACGTGGTCCTGCAACGTTGCGAGCTGAAGCAGCCGGCTAGAGATTTCATGACGGTGGCGCACGTTGGACGGATGTTGGGCCGGCGCCGCGATCGTTCGGTACCAGGAAATCTGTGGAAGGTGAGACTCCGGGTCCGGAACAGGTGTGGATATCGACGCCAGGATTAGAAGGTGCCGCCGCTTACGCGCGGGCGATTGCTAGCCCCGCTGTGGTCAGAGTCGTGAGAGAACGATTGCTGAACGGGTGCGTGATACGCCGGGATGGTTGCGGATGATGCCGAGGACCTTCTCGAAGTGAGAGGTATCGGCGGCCCGGACCCGGAGGATGCCGTCGGCTTCGCCGGTCACTGTGTACGCCTCCGCAACCTCTGGAATAGTGCTCACCATTTCCCGCCATTCGGTCTGGCGGCACCCTTCCTTCGCAATAGACCTCGACGAATGCCTCGATTGTCCAACCCAGTGCAGCGGGCTCGATCTCGGCAGTGAACCGCCTGATGACACCGCTGCAGGCCGGAGCACGATCGACCCGTCTTTGGTGGCCGCGGTGGACAGTCCGACGTGGTGCCCGAGCATGGCAAAGCCTCTCGGCCATGTTCGGTGAGGCGCGCAAGGATCTTGTGATCAATTTCGTCAAGACGCAACAGACTCTCCTCGCTTTCGTCGATCACACTATCGGACTTGCGCCCTTCCGGCCCCTACGGCTTCAAGGGTGACGAACGACTGTGCTGAACCGGATTGGGCACTCTATGCGGCGTGCCAGGCTTCGGCACTACTCTGATGTGCCCGGCGACCTACTTCGACGTGGTCTATTCGATCAATCCATGGATGGATCCGAGCGTGCAGGTGGGACCGTGCGCCGGCCGTCCGCCAATGGTCGGGACTGAGTGGAGGCCTACCGCTCGACAGGCCACCGAGTCGACCTGCTGGACCCGCTGCCCGGCATGCCGGACATGGTCTTTGCCGCAAACGGCGCCACCGTGGTAGACGGCCACACTCTGCTCGCCAAGTTCGCCAATCAGGAACGCGGAGGCTGAGGTTGCGCTCGCATGCAGGAGTGGCATCGTCGCAACGGCATCTTGTACGGCGCCGGGAACATGCCGCAACCCAGCGCCGTCAACGAGGCGGAGGGCGATTTCTGCGATTCTGTCGCGCAGAATCTCTCGCCGGCTATGGCTTTCGCACGTCTCTGCAGGCTCATCGGCGAGCTCGCCGCGCTGACAGGCCGTCGAGGTGATCAGTCTCGAGCTGGTCGATCCATGTCTGTTCCATCTGGATCTCGCACTGGCTGTTCTCGACGACGAGCGTGATCACATCGCCTACTACCCTGAGGCGTTCAGTCAGCAAAGCCGAGAGCTGCTAGCCGCGTTGTTTCCCGATGCCTTGATTGCGAACCAGCATGATGCGTACACCTTCGGGCTCAACGCGGTCAGCGATGGGCTGCATGTCTTCATTCCTACTGCCGGTGCCCGCCAGCTGCGTGAGGACTCTGGCGGCCGCTGGCTATTGGCCGGTCTCGGTAGATCTCAGCGAGTTGATCAAGGGTGGCGGCAGCGTGAAGTGCTGCACCCAGGGAGATCAGGCCGGCGCTGATCGCTCCGCCGAGAACTAGCGCGTTGCACAACGAGAACTCAACTCTTGTCCCCATCCCGTCCCAACCCTCGGCAGGAGCCTCATCATGATCACTATGGACCACACCTGTCGAGTGCCAGTCAGTTGTTGCGGCTCGAGCGACGAACACGTCGCTCGCAACCATCACCCGCTCGATGTCGTCGTGTCTGGCGGATGGGGCGCTGTACTCACCGACACCGAGGGCACGCAATACCTGGATTTTCTGGCGGCGTACTCGGCCAGCAACTTCGGGCACCGCCATCCGACGCTGGTCGCCACCGCCGAAGGAACAACTCGACCGTCTTACGCTGACCTCGCGGGCTTTCCACCATGATCAGTTGGCGCCCTTTGCCGAAGGTCTGGCCACCTTGATCGGCAAGGACATGATGCTGCCCATGAACACCGGCGCCGAGGCAGTGTTGAGTCGGCGATCAAGGTCGCTCGCAAGTGGGGCTACGAGGTTAAGGGCGTGCCAGATGGTCGGGCCGTGATCATCGTCGCCTAGCGGCAATTTTCACGGTCGTACCACCACGATCATCGGCTTTTCCGACGATCCGCTGGCGCATGATCATTTCGGACCGTACACTCCGGGCTTCGTCTTGGTGCCCGTACGGTGATCTTGAAGCCATTCGGCGAGGCAATGACTGACGATGTTGTCGCGGTGCTCCTGGAGCCGATTCAGGGTGAGTCGGGCGTACGGATCCCGCCGCCGGGCGTATCTGGCCGGGGTGCGTGAACTGCACCAGCAAGCAGCGCGTGCTGTTCATCGCCGATGAGATCCAGTCAGGGCTCGGTCGTACGGGCCGCACACTCGCCTTGCGAGCACGAGGGCGTCACCGCCGATGTCTACCTACTGGGCAAGGCGCTTGGTGGCGGCATCGTTCCGGTGTCCGCAGTCGTTGCTGATCATGATGTGCTGGGCGTGCTGCAGCCCGGCCAGCACGGCAGCACCTTCGGCGGCAACCCGCTCGCTGCGCTGCTCGGGTCTGGCGGTTGTGCGGTTGCTCGAGACCAGGCGAATACCAGGAGCGAGGCCACCCGGCTCGGGTCTGCGGATGCGCGAGCGGTTGGATTCCATGATTGGTCGCGGGGTGATCGCCGTACGATCCAGGGGACTTTGGGCAGGCGTTGACATTCGACCCCTCGGCACGGGAACGGGCCACGCGACGTCTGCGAGGCGCTGGCGCGGCGGCATGTGCTCGCCAGGGACACGCACGGCTCGACCATTCGCCTGGCGCCACCGCTGGTGATCGGCGAAGACCAGCTTCAGGCGCGGCTTGGCCGCAGCTCGAGCTGGCATTGAGTGACCCTGAGGCTGACCCCGGGTCCCGGTATGTAACTCGCGCGCAATCGCGCCGCGGATCCGCCGCCGTCGTCGTCGCTCGCAGAGGAAGGACGCTTCCGCTCACTCCTCCTCCGTGCGACGGCGCGCGATCTCCGACGCTCGCGATCCCCATGGTCCGCCAGGATGGAGCCATGAGTGGCACACTGGGGCCGGACGAGGACGCGCGGCGACTGTCGGGGGAGAGGCCCTTCGTGGGGGCGACGCGACCGGCTGGTTTCTGAGCGCCTGTATGCCGAGGCGGCGGGCGGGCAGAGCGATCGTGCCGCTGGGATCGCGGCGCGCCGCCACCCGCTGCTGGTCGAGTGGATCAGCAATACGTAACTG
>ERZ1370068.9189-contig-7985_pt1 | contig 88952 bp, 106 predicted proteins | sample MGYA00561227_ERZ1370068 | MGnify/ENA primary metagenome ERZ1370068 (study PRJEB38410, sample SAMEA6850437) | metagenome | study: Metagenomic assessment of the ecological functions of the soil: analysis of the soil microbiota associated with the...
GCTTACGTATTGCCCGTCCTCGGCCTCGCTGACGTCGAGGATGGCGCTCACCGCCTGCTGCTCGAGCCACTCGAGCGCGTAGCGCCTGTGAATCCCGGCGGCGCTTGCCAACCTCACCTGCCGACGCCGGGCCGTGCTCGCAAGCGCGCGATACAGCGCTGCTCGCGTCGATGTAGACGCCGCACAGGTCGAAGGCTGCGATCGTCGCCCCAAACAACCGCTCCGACAAGCGCGTCCCGGCGCGCCCTCTGCCTGGGTGCTGACATTGCCACGTCCTCCTCGAACTGCTGAACGATACGAAATCACGTCCCACTACGGGGCGGTGTACGTCAGGGGGCCTGCCCGCTCAGGTGACATTCTGAACACTGGCGCAAGCCGTGAGCAGTCCCGGATTAACGATCGGCTTTATGGTAGAGCGGTTAGGGACGGGGCCTGCTCCTGACGTGCCCTGGCCAGCCACGTTCCAGTTTGCGGCCAATGTGTCCCGAATCGTCTGCCTCGGTATCCCTGTCGGCTAACAGTCAGCTGGCCTTCGCGCTCCTGCAGGTAAGCTCGTGCGCCTTCGGCGGCTCCGCAAACAAGCCGCGAGCGGCGCGCACCTTTCGTGCGCGCCGCTCGCAGGCGCCGATCAGCGCAGTGAGCTGAACGCGGCCCGGACCTCGGTCGAGAAGAGCTCGGGCTCCTCCCAGGCGGCGAAGTGGCCGCCCCTGTCGGGCCTCGTTGAAGTAGGCGAGGCCGGGGAAAACCACCTCGACCCAGCTGCGCGGGGCAGGGAAGACCTCGCCGGGGAAGTTCGTGTAGCCGACCGGAACCGCGACCGGCGGCGGAGCCTGGCCGGCCGCACCGGCTGCGGCCTGGGCCCGTCCGAACTCCCAGTACCACCGGGCGGCCGAGGCGCCGGTGCCCGTCAGCCAGTACAGCGTGATGTCGTCGACGATGTTGTCCCGGGTGAGGTTGCCCGTGGGCTCGCCGTCGACGAACGCGCGGGAGATCTTGTAGTAGCTGTCCGTGTCGTGGTCGAGCATCCAGGCCGCCAGGGCGACGGGTGAATCCAGCAGGGAGTAGCCGATCGTCTGCGGCCGGGTGGACTGCTCCAGGACGATGGCGAAGCCGTCCGTCAAGAACGTGGTGAGCGCGTCGTGCGCCGCGCGTTCCTGCTCGGACTGCGCCGGCAGTTGGTCCTTGAGAGCGACCGCCGCGGTGAGCACGTTGAGGTGGATGCCGAGCAGCCCCTCGGGCGCTTGGCGGCCCATCGCGTCGGTGACGTAGGCGCCCACGTCGCCCCCCTGGGCGACGTAGCGCGTGTAGCCGAGGCGGTCCATCAGCTCCGCCCACGCGCGTGCGATGCGGTCGGCGTCCCAGCCGAGCTCGGTCGGCTCGCCCGGAGAAGCCGTAGCCGGGCAAGGACGGCAGCACCAGGTGGAATGCGTCCCCGGGGTGCCGCCGTGAGCGGTCGGGTCGGTCAGCGGGCCGATCGGTCTCGAGCAGCTCGATCACCGAGCCGGGCCAGCCGTGCGTCATGATCAGCGGCAGCGCGTCCTCGTGCTCGGAGCGCACGTGGATGAAGTGGATCTCGACCCCGTCGATCTCGGTCGTGAACTGCGGCAGCGCGTTGAGCCTCGCCTCGATCCGCGCCGAAGTCGTAGTCGCTCGCCCAGTAGCGCGCGAGCTCCTTGAGCGTCGCCAGCTGGACGCCCTGCGACCGGTCGTGGACGAGCTCCTTGGTGGGCCAGTCGCGTCGCTGCGATGCGCCGCCGCAAGTCGTCGATCTGCTCCTCCGGAATCTCGAGCATGGAAGGGACGGATCTCGGTGGCGGTCTGGACGGTGGTGCTCATGGCGACCTCCGTTGGTTGGTCGCGTGTGTTCGGATGACCTCCTCTCCGGTTCGGGGACTTGGCGCGAGACTCACAGCCTGGCCGGCGGGGCCAAGCAACGACGGTTATGAGCGCCACGACTATCGCCCCGACCTGGGTGACATTCCCGAACGCTGGCCCAGGCGAGGGCGTCTAACCCCGGCACGAACCCGGATTCGGCCTAAGGCGCGAGAACGGCACGCTGATGATCCGGCCGTGCCCGGAGCGCGCCGCCCAGGGGTTGTAAGGCGAGCGCAGGAAGAAGAGGCGCTTCACGCCTGGGCTTGAAGAACGCGTCCGTATCCGCCTTGTTGCGCGGCTCGGCACGGGCAGGCACTCCCCGCCCCGTGATCGAGATCATCCCCTTACGTAGTCCGGAGCAGACTCACCGCCAAGCTGCGACCAGGCGATCCAGCGCCCGTCAGTGCGGAGAGTTTGAAGGTCGTCGCCGTGGCGATTCGAGGTTGACCCGGCGCGTTCTTCACATCGACCGTGTTGACCGCGAAGTTCCTGTCGCCGAACACGATCAGATCGTGCAAAGGCCCAGTAGAGGTCGGTGCTGATCCAGTAGTGGGCGAACGGTAGATCGCAGCGCCTCTGGCCACCCCTGGCCGAGTCGACCTGGAGATAGCTCACGCTCCCCACGTGCTTGACGATCGCGATCCGCTTGCCGTCACGCGAGGGAACAGCCATCGGGAGACCGGGCTGCGCGCCCTGCTTGTGTGTCTCCGTGGTGCGAGCCGTATGGTGCAATGAGCTACATCCTGTGAGAGCGCAGACCGAGACCGCGGCGAGCGTGCGGATCCGCACATACGTCGCATCGCCAGAGCGTACGCCGCTTACGCGCCGCGAGCTTCGCACCTGCACTCAGGTGACATTCCCGCACGCTGGCCCAGCCGAGAGGTCGAGCTGTCGATGAAACCGGGCGGGCTGTTTCGGTTGTTGCGAGCGGTGACCGCCTAGGCTGTGGACGAGCCCGCGAAGGAGTGCCCATGCAGACCCGCCCGCTTCCCGAGACCCCCGGATGCCCGCTCCCCGCCGGGGCGGAGATCCGCTACTTGATGAGGGCGCAACCGGCACCATGATCCATTCCACGGTCCCGCCGGGGCAGGTGAACCGGGCGACCGTCCATGCCACGGTGAGCGAGTTCTGGCACGTCCTGTCCGGCCGGGGGAGATTTGGCGCCGGGACGAGAGCGGGGAAGAAGTGACCGTTCTGAGCGCCGGGTGTCTCCATCGACATCCCGGTCGGTACTGCCTTCCAGTACCGCTGCACCGGGGCCGAACCGCTGCGGTTTCTGTGCATCACGATGCCGCCTTGGCCGGGCGACGCCGAGGCAACCCAGATCGAAGGTCCGTGGGTGCCGACAGCGCCAGTCGGCCCGGTGTCTTCCGGCGACCGCGCTCTGAGGCAGATTCCACTATGAGCGCCGGGTGCTACCGGATCGCTCGGGTGACATTCCCGCACGCTGGCCCACGGAAGGTCGCCTCCTTGACCCAACTGCTTCGACCGCCTGGCTCATACTCGACCGGATGAGCGACGAGTACGGCCTGCTGATCGACCACGTCCACCTGCGAGTCCCCACGACCTCGCCACGAGCCGCAAGTTCTACAGGCTGCGGTCGGGGCGCTCGGCCTGTCGATTACCTGGGAGGGCGACTCACGCGATCGAGCTCCGCGAGCTCTTCCTGAGCGACGACGCGCCACCGAGCGGCCCGATCCACCTCGCCTTCCGGAGCAGGAACACGGGAAGCGGTCGAGCGCTTCATTCCGCCGCTCTAAGTGCCGGCGGCCGCGGCAACGGTGCGCCAGGGGAACGGCCATACCACCCCGGCTACTCGTCAGCGCCTACGCGTCCACTCGATCCCGACGGCAACAACGTCGAGGCCGTCTTCGACGATCGGCCCGCGTCGCCGCCTCTCCCGGAGAGCACGTCGTAACAGCGGCAGGGCAGCTCGGGGGACATTCCCGCACACTGGCCCAGGCAAGTCGTCTGTCACCTGCGCGAACGCCAGTAACGTGCGCCGAACAGGATGCGAGCGGCCGGGATCACAGCACTCGGCGAGCCCGTCGAGATCTTCGAGGTGGACGAGCTGGCGACGCCTGCCGCAGACGAGGTCCTCATCGACGTCGTCGCCGCCGGCATCGGCAACTGGGACGAGCTTGTCAGGATCGGCAGCTGGCAGATCGGCGGCCCGGCTCCGATGGCGCTCGGGACGGAGGCGGCCGGGACGGTCGCAGCGGCCGGCTCCGGCGTGGCCGAGCTGCGCGAGGGCGACGAGGTGATGACACATCCGCTGCCGCTCCGGCGTCACGGGACGTGGGCGGGGAGGGTGCTCGCGCCGGCGGCGACCGTCGCGGCCCGGCCGCCAGAGGCGTCATGGGAAGCCGGCGGAGCGTTTCCCATTCCGGCGCTCACTGCGGCTCAGGCACTCGACGAGGCTCTCGGGATCGAGAGCGGCGGCTGGGTCGTCGTCAACGGAGCCGGCGGAGTCACGGGTGGCCTGCTCGTCCAGCTCGCCGCGGCTCGCGGCGCCCGCGTGATCGCGACCGCGAGCGCGAAGAAGGCCGAGCGCATCCGCGACTACGGCGCGTCGGAGGTGCTCGACTACCACGGCGACTGGCCTGCGCTCGTTCGCGAGATCACCGGCGGCGGCGCGCCCAAGGCCGTCAACGCTGCCCCCGGGCAGGCGGCCACCACGTTGAAGGCGGTTGCTGACGGCGGCCGCCTCGCCACGATCACGGGCGACCCGCCGCGGGAGGAACGGGGCGTCGCCGTATCCGACGTCTACGTCCGGCCCGATGGTCGGCAGCTTTCGGCCCTCGCGGAGCTGCTGGCCCACGGCACCCTTAGCGTGCCGATCGCGTCCGTCCGTCCGCTCGAACAGGCGGCACAAGCGCTGCGCGAGGTAGTCGCGGGAGCGGACGGCGCGATCGTCCTGTCACTCCGAACCTAGCCACTGATTCCGGCGGGCGATGTGCGCACCCGTCAGGGGACATTCCCGAACGCTGGCTCAGACGACCAGAGTCACGTGCCAGATCAGTTCCCCACGGCTGGGGCGGGCGTGAACTCCCGGACTTCTCGCGGCGCAGCGGCAGGCGCCGGCGTTCCTGGCTCGCGTAAGAACCCTCGAACCGCCGACGGTAATTGGTTGCGACGCGTTTGATGCATCGCCCAACCGGGGAGATCAGGAGGTTGTCCTCGAAGGGGAGGCTTGCAGTGTCCCGTTATCGTCCTCATCCTCCATCGAGGTGCTCGATCGCGTACTGCGCGACACCTCGGCCCCAACCGGCGTCGGGCGCCGGCTGCTTCAACGTGCGGCGGTGGGCGCCGCCGGAGTCGCGGCGGCGAGCGCGGGCATCCTTGCCTCCAGTGCGCTCGCAGATGACAGGCCTCACGGCCCGAGCAATGGTGACGGCTCGATCGACGACTGGGGCGTCTTCACGTCCACGACCGAGGCGCTCACGGTCACGATCCTGGACCGAGCTGCTGCGCCGTACGAGCCTGCATCCCGAAGTCCCAAGCGAAGTGTCGCTCACCTTCGACGCCGTCTACGCGGCCGAGCTTGACCACTGGAACTTCATCAGCCAACACTTCGACCCGAGCACGAAGCGCTTCTGGATTCCGGACGGCTTCTTCGGCGGCGCGGACGATGCGCTCGACCTGACCGCGGTTGGCAAGGGAGTCTCCGGGGCGAGACGCTCTTCGTCAATACGTATCTGGTCGGCGTCACGACGTTTGCGGAGGCGGGGGACCCGAAGTTCGCGCGCTACTGCGGCCGAGGCCGCCGGGGACGAGTCCGAGCACCGCGTGCTTGGGCAAACGCTCGCCGGCGCAAGCCCGCCCAACAACCTCGGATTCGAGGAGTTCGTCTTTGACAACGTCGGTGATATCGAGGCCGCCCTGGTGGGCGCCGGTTTCGGCTTAGGGCAAGAAGGCGCGAGCCCCGGGCGCTTCTACGATTTCCGGAACCTCCGATGGCCCCGCCGATCCCGATCAGCTCGAACGAACCGAAATAGCTCGAACACGAGGCGAACCGGCAGGGAAGGAAAACACCCAAACACGCGATGGCACGGTTCCTGCTGAACCGTCCAGGAGGTAGCAGACATGACGGAAGCGAGCCTTTACGAACGGCTCGGTGGCGCATTCGCGATCGCGGCGGTGGTCGACCACTTCAGCGACGCGGTCGTGCGCAACCCGATCACCGGTCAGGGGTCGAAGGACCCCAAGCTCAGACGAATGGAGCACCGACGATCTGGGCAGGCTTCCAGGCCTGAAGTTCATGCGCACTCTCTGGGTCTGCGACATTGCGGGAGGCCCCCAGGGCTACGCGAGCCACGAAACCGGGCAGTGCTGACCTCGGCCTGGAGGAGGCCCATCGGGCGCTCGAAATCTCTCCCGCAATCTTCGACGAACTCGTGGCTGAGCTTGGGCGATCGCTCGACCACTTCAACGTGCCGGAGACGGAGAAAGGGGAGGTACTGGCTGCCTTCGCCGCCCACAAAGGCGAGGTGACCGAGGGCTACTCGCAGCAGTACTGAGTCCTAACTCACGAACGTCTCGTTCACTGGATTAGCTGTTGTCGCAGCGGCGGCGCTGGCGGCACCGCTCGCGCTCGGGCTCTTCCCCGGATTCGGTTACCGTCGATCGTGCTCGAGATCGTGCTCGGGATCGTGATCGGACCCGAGGTATTGGGCTGGGTCTCGATCGACACGCCGATCCAGGTGCTGAGCCTGCTGGGGCTCGCGTTTCTCCTCTTCCTCTGCAGGTCTCGAAGTCGAGTACGAACGCTTTCGAGGTCGCCTCCTCCGCCTCACCGCGCTCGGGTACGCGATCTCGTTCGGGCTCGCGCTGCTGATCGGCCTTGGCCTGCACGCAGGCGGGCTCGTCAAGTCGCCGCTTCTGATCGGCATCGCCCTGTCCGCCACCACGCTGGGGATTGTGATTCCGGTCCTGAAGGACGCAGGCCAGGTCGCTACGCCGTTTGGACAGCTGGTCGTCGCGGGGGCGTCGATCGCCGAGATCACGAGCATCGTCTTGCTCTCGCTCTTCTTCTCGGGCGAAGCCGGCGGCATCGGTGTGAAGCTGCTTCTGCTCAGCCTGTTCGCGCTGTTCGTCCTCGCGGTCGGCGTCGCCGCGCTCGGCGTCGAGCACTCGATGCGGATCTCAGCGGCGCTCGAGCGTCTGCAGGACACGACAGCGGAGATTCGCATCCGCGCGTCGTTCCTCTTGCTCGTTCTCTTTGTCGTGCTTGCCGACCGGCTCGGCCTCGAGGCGATTCTCGGAGGCCTTCCTCGCCGGCGCGATCGTGAAGCTCGTCGACCGCGACGAGACGATGACCCACCCGGAGTTCCGTCAGAAGCTCGAGGCGGTGGGCTACGGCGTGTTCGTCCCGGTCTTCTTCGTCGCGACCGGCGTCAGGTTCGAGCTGAACGCCCTGTTTGCGAGCCCCACGAATCTCGGCGCGCGTGCCGGTCTTCCTGACCGCCTTGTTCGATTGCCCGCGGCCTGCCGGCGCTCGTCTATCAGATCGCTGACGACTCGCACGCCAGACGCTCGCGGCCGCGCTGTTGCAGGCAACGTCGCTCAGCATCCTGATCGTTGCGGGTCAAATCGGTGTGCAACTCGATCTTCTTCGCCCCGCCGTCTACGCGGCGCTTGTCGCAGCCGGCCTCCTGTCGGTGGTGCTCTTCCCGGTGACGGCGCTGACGCTGCTCCGCTCGGCAGAAGATCGGCCGCTCCCGGCGACCCAACTCGCGCATGCGTGACGCTGTCTGACGCGCCGTGCGGACAGAGGGTCCCCTGACGCGTCGCTCGTGGCCTGGCTTCGGTGATGCCCTCCCGCCCAGGGGGTAATTCCGGAACACTGGCCCCAGCCGAGAGTCCGGCATTGACTGGGCGATGCAGATACAGCGACGAGCCCGCACCACCTGGCACCCTCACCGCGAGCGGAGGCGGCCCTGGCGGGCCAGCGTCTCCCCTCGTGGTCGGGAGCCGTGTTGGGCGCGGGCTCCGGGGCAGCCCCCTGCGAACATGCTCCACGACAAGGAGGAAGGAGGGATCCAGTCATGACCACCGAGCGGTTCTCGAACACGTACCGCAACGCGAGCACCGCCCCGAGCCGGACGTTCCCGCCGACCTGGCGAGCTTCATGCTGGCCGCCGACCCGCGTCCTCGCCGAGGCGGCGGAGCTCGTCGGGATCGTTGCTCCGGGCTCATCAAGGCGCCGCGACGCAGCTGGTCGGCGACGGGTGGGCTCACGCCCGGAAGTATTTCTCCCTCTCGGAGAAGTACGCCGAATGGGCGGATTACCGAGTACCCGCCAAGGGGATACGGGATCCACGCGCGCACGCACGAGGTGAGTCGGCCGATCCGCCTGACCGACGACGAGCTCCGCGCCCACGAGAGGTGGCGGAACTTCGGCCCCGAGCTGGACAACCACCCTCCGATGCGCGGCTGGCTGGCCGCCCCCATCGTCGGCTCGGACGGCGTGAACTACGGCTTCATCCAGGCCACCGATCGGCTCGAGGGTGATTTCACCGAGAGCTGGACGAAGTGAACGTCGTCAGGCTGGCCGCCCTCACGTCGATGGCACTGGACGCGCTTGCGCAGGTTCATCTGCCCGACTATCGGCAGGAGGTAGCCGGAGCGGTCGCCGTCCGGATAGCGCTCGCGCGGGCGCGACCTGGAAGTCCGGAGCGCGGTTCCGGCGACGCCAACAGGTTGGCTTCCGACGATCCACCCGCCGGTACGCCGGCTCACTTTGGCGAGCGGAGTCGGCCCCTTCCGGGGCGCGAGCACTCCGCTCGCGCCGTGGCTCACGGTGCCTCAAGCGCGTCGACGCCGGACGCCGATCCAGCACCCTCGCAACGGCAGCAAATTCGGCCGGAGACCAGTCCGGCATCGGACAACTGACCTTCCCGAGCCGACCACAGCCGCCGCGCCCTTCCGTAGGGCCACCATCGTTACGCCGGTTCGCCGCGTTAGTGAGCGAGGAAGACGGTCAGCGACCGGGACCCCTGACTGTCTGCAGGAACTCGGGCGGATGCTTCCCCGTCAGATACTTGGTCAGGTAGCTGATTGCCTTCTCGTGTCCATATACCTTCGACCGCTCTGCCGCTTTCCAGCCTTGGACGTAGCCGAGCCCGCAGATCGGCGCCCAACGCTTCATCGCGTCGATGAACGCTCGCGAGAAGGTCATCTCGAGCGGCGTCGTATACGGGAGCGCCATGTGCGCGTGTAGCGCCCCGCGCTTCTGCACTCTAGGTTCCCGACCAGCACCGGTGGCAGTCGGTCGAACTCGTAGCCGGCCTTACGCAGCACGGAGCGGGCGTCGTTGTATGCCTTGCGCTTCAGCCAGCGCATCCGCAGCTTGAAGCGACGGTTCGCCTTGCAGAGCGCCTTCGGCTCGCGCGCCGGTCAGCGCCCCAGGGAATCCGCCACACGTTCGCCGGTGCCGCTTCCTGCTCGGGCGTCCCGGGCAACGTCACGTCCGTCAGGAGCAGCAGCCCGCCGTACTCGCGCAGCGCTTCAGCCGTGACCTCGCCGCTGATCGCGCGACCACTTTCGGATAGACGGCCGAGCATGTGCGCCGGCCGCAGTTCGGCGCCTTGCTTGAGATGACCTTCCCGCAGCCGGTAGCGCCCTTCGAACGGCTTTAGGCCTCCGCCGCTGTGCCAAGCAGCCGATCAAGACCTCGTTCGTGTGGCGGAGCGACTCCTGAGGAGTAGTGGTCATAGGTGGGGACATAGCGCCGGCGCTGCCGACGAGTTCTCGTCGCTTCGAACAGCGCGAGCTGCCCCGGCGAGCCGTGCTAGCTATCGCCGAGCGAGTCGAAGACGTTGAGCTGTCACGGATGGATGGCCGGCAGCTCGTCGTCGCCGCTCGTCGCTTGTCGCTTGTGACGCTCCCTCGACGCCGATTGCGCCGGCGTCAGCCGGCTGCTAAGTCCGGGTCCTCCTGCGACTCGTCGGAAGCAGACCGCCGACGCGGGTTCGATTCCCGCCGCCTCCACCTTCGGCTCAACCAAGCCGTGAACGGAGCCGGGCGATTGAAGCACTTCACTCGTCCGGCTCTTCTTGTTCCCGCGCATCGACACCCCCACAGAGCCTCCATTGCTCGCTCTAAGGTCGCTTAGTCATGCGGCGCAGCCAATCGCTTGCCTCCATCCCGCGGCCGAGGTTGTCGCCTTCGGCCTCGGAGAAGGGCGGCAGTACGCTGCGGCCAGTGAGGCATAGGCGTGAAGGCGGTCGCTCTGATTGCCCTAGCGACTGCGGCGTCCTTGGCGATCATCATCGGCGGTATCGCCCTCCGAAGCGGCTCGGCCAGGCCGTCGCCGGACAACGGTCGTCGACGCGGGAAGTCCGGGCGCCCTCGTTCTGGTCGATGACGGCTCCTCGCGTCGCGAGAAGACCAGCGGATCTCGCCGTGCTGGAAGGACGCGTACCGCTTCGACGCTCACGATCGCTTCCGCGTAGGCAGCATCACGAAGACGCTTCGTCGCGGTCGTCGTGCTCCAACTCGTCGGCGAGCACCGGCTGGCGCTCGGACGACACGGTCGAGCGGTGGCTGCCCGGCCTCGTCCCGAGCGGCGGCCGGATCACCGTGCGACAGCTGCTCGCGCATACGTCCGGGCTCGCCGGACTATGCGGACGACCCGGATTTCGTACGCCGGACGGTGCGCCCAGCCGCGGCGCCAGTGGAAGCCTCGCGAGCTGGTGGGCGTGGCGCTGGCCGAGGTCCGGTCGCTCGGCCCGGCGAGCGTTTCGCCTACGCCAGCACGAACTACGTCCTCCTCGGAATGGTGGTCGAGCGCGCCACCGGGACCAGTCTCGAGCGCCAGCTCCGCCGGCGGATCTTCGCGCCGCTCGGGCTCGAGGACACGAGTTTCGCACCCGACCTCCGGAACAGCGGCCGTTACGCGCACGGCTATGCCCCGAGTGAGCACGACGGCATCGTCGGCAGCCTCGCGACCGCTCGCGATCGCAGTACGGTGAACACATCGTGGGCCTGGGCCGCCGGGTCGATCGTCTCCACCGCGTCCGATCTCTCGCGTTTCCTCGGTGCTCTTCTCCAGGGCCGCCTGCTTCCGCCCCGCCTGCTCGAGCTCATGCGCCCAGCGCCCGGGTCGCGCTACGGGCTGGGGCTCGCCGCCTTCCGCACACCGTGCGGCACCGCGATCGGCCACACCGGCGCCCTGCTCGGTACCGTCTCCGCCGCCTGGAGCAGCCCTGACGGCCGGCCGCCGTGTCGTCGCGATGAGCAACAGTTTCCCGATGTCGCCGTCGGCCGGAGCCGCGCTGAGGCGGCTGCTGGACGCATCCTTCTGTGGTGCTTAGAGCTGGCCCGTAAGACGAATTGAGAGAGTCACACAGTTGAGACACGCCTGCGGCCGTGCGCGCGGCTGAAATCTTGCGCGGGTTCGATTCCTGCCGCGCCCCATCGTCGATCGAGTCCGGCTCCGCTGCAGCGCGGAGCCATGACGACTCGATCGAGTCTTCCCGACGACATTCGCTTGCGAGCCGACGCCGGGCCAAAGCCGGGGATCGGCGACGTTGTGGAACGAAAGTGACAGCGTCGGCACGTTCTAGCCTTGACAGAAATCGGCGTCTGACACCGTTTCTCCAGAGCCTGGTCTAATTCCCGGATGCAGTTCGACCGGCACACGCTCGTGCTGCTCGTGCGTCGGCCCGACGCGCCGGAGCTCACGGACGAGGAGGCGGCCGAGCTCCAGGACCGGCATCTCGCCTTCCGGGCCGATCTGCGCGACCGCGGCTACCTCATCGGCGGAGGGCCGCTCGTCGACCAGGACGACGAGCGCCTGCGCGGCATCTCGATCATGACGTGCGACCCCGAGACGGCGCGCCGGCTCAGCAACGAGGACCCGGCGGTGCAGGCCGGCCGGCTCGCGGTCGAGGTGATGACCTGGATGGTTCCCGCGGGCAATGTCCGCTTCGAGAACGTGCCGGCGCCGCGATCGATGGCCGAGGCCGCCGGCGAGGAGACGACGTAGGCAGCGACTGGGCGATGCTTCTTCTGAGGCACTGTGCTCTGGCTACTTCAAGTCGGAGCGCCCAGTGAAGGACGATGGCCCAGGCGAACGCTTAGGACGATCCCAAACCAAAAAGCAGGACAAATGCAGGATCTAACGAGCGCGAGCAGGCGCATTAACGACGGCGAGCACTTCCTTAATTTGCTAAGCGAAGCAATTCGTCGACCACCTGGTTAAGAGGCTGGGTAGCGTCCACATCTATGGCTCCGCCTGGTTTCTCGTCGCTCGATTTAGCCTGAGCATAAGTTCGATTCCCTCTTCGCCAAGCGGCCAGTCGTCGTCGGTGCGCTCTTGGAGGCGGCGACGCATACGGTGTCGTCGTCGATGCGGAGGTTGAATATCTTGGTGAAATAGGGCAGAAAGCGGTCGCGGTTGCGGCCGCTTCCTGGAACAAACAACACTTCTGGTTCGGCGCATTCGAGTTCGCTGACAGCTTCTTGCTGGTCCCATGAAGGTGTCGTGACGAATGGGCCCACCTGGAGAACCGGTGTCAGGGTCAGCATGGTAGGCCCAGGCACGGTCGGTACTAATAACTTTTGTAGCCGCGTCGGATCAGCTCCTCGTAGACAGAGGGTTACCCGCACCAGATAAGCCCTCCACTAAATAGTTCCGTTTAGCCATGGTGATGGTCAACGCCTCGCCGCACCAGTTGACGCGCCGTGGCGTCACCCTCGCAAGGTATGCGTAACGACGAGGCGTCTCTCGGCGCGGCGAGGACATGACACGCTGAGAGGACCGCTGGACTCCTTCGAACGTCGCTTCTCCCTCGTCGGTATCAGCTCAGATCATCACGGAATCTCGCCCGGGCATCGTGCCAGCGGCCGGCCGCATGGAGGCCATGTTCTCCGTGAGATCTTCCCGGCGGATGAGTTCGAACCCGGCGTTGGAGACCAACTTCTCGTTTACCGATTGTGCAGAGAAGACGTAGATCCCGACCGGAGCTCCGGGTCGCGATTTCGGTGTCGGTCACTAGACCAGGGTGGCGATCGTGGGGTCGGTGAAGAGAACTCGCGCGCCCGGTGCGGTGATACGGCGCCACTCAGAGGAGAATGTCGAGGCGGTTGGGGGAGGTGACGCATAACATCGATCGAAATGACGGCGTCAAAGCCCTGATCGTCGAAAGGCAGGCGACTCTCCAGCATCGACCCGGATGAAAGCGGGCACGATCCTCAAGCCCCCGCTCCTGTGCCAGTCGAGTCGCTGTGGTGATGCCCTCCCTCGAGAAGGTCGACCCCGACGACGCGCGCACCCGTGAGCTCCGCCAGGCGCAGAGCCGGGCCGCCGGACCCGCAGCCCACGTCGAGCAGGCGCGAGCCAGCACCGAGCTCGAGCCAGTCCGCAAAACGTGCGAGCTCGAAATCGGACCAGCAAGCCAGCCTGATTGCGCGAGGTCGTCTCCGTATGTCGCGCGGCGAACCTCGCTCCCGAACGCCGAAACCGCCGTACGCCGACGCACGCATAGAGAGGGACGTGCCTTCGCCCACGCGCTTTACGTTGAGTACGGCCTCGACGGGCGCCGTCGAGCCATGCAGCGCCAGATGCGACCTCGCTCGGGGCCATGCAAAGGTCCGGATGAGGACAGGTCACTCGCGCTGGCACGCCCGCGAGCGCTCGTAGAGACATGCCTCGCACGCTGGCCCAAGCCGAGCGGGATTAGCTCTGAGCTGGAGCCGGTCGCACGCGCGCTCGGCGGTCGACTCCGTTAGCCGAGGATGGTGGGAGGCCAACGGCGGAGAATCGGGTTCCGGTCGCCTCGCACCAAAGCCGGCTGCGAGAGAGAACCAGTCGCCGGCTGGCCGGCGACTGGGTGCCGGCGCCGGCGCTGTGTCGCTCCAGCCTAAAGAGCGCTGCAGCGTCGAGTCAGCTCGGCGGCGTCGAGTGCCCTTGCGCGGCTCGCTTCGACGTCTTCCGGCCGAAGGCACCGCTCAACACCCACTTGCGGGTGAGTCGAACAAGGCGCAGCCTGTGGTCGGCAGGGCTCAGGAGAGCGCTTCCGGATGGAGATACAGGTCGATTGCCAGCTTCTTGACGAGCGCCGGATCGCTGGGCGCGCCCGCCTGCTCGAGTCGGTGGGCTACGAGCGAAGCGAGCACCTGCAGTTCGCGCACGCCCGTGCGGACGGCGACCCCGATCGAGACCGCGCGTCGAGGCGACAATCACCCATGGCACCTTGGTGAAACGAGCTCCCGTGCGAGTGAGTGCGGGCGACCGGCACAGCGAGCACGACGACCCGTTGGACGTCGCCCGCGAGCGCCTCCGTGTCGGCTTCGCCGGCGAGGAGTCGCTTGCCATCGGCGGCAGAGGTGACGCGCTCGCCGGTGAGCAACATGCGGTCGATCGCCTGGTCGGCGAGCCCGGCGACGAGCTCCACGAGGCGCGTCGCTTGCCTTCAGGGCGTTGACGCCCGCACTCTTCCCGCCGAGGAGACACGGTCGCGCGAGAAGCGTGAAACCAGCGGGCGTAGAATCAGACGGCAATGTATGGATCCCTTGGTCGCGGACGTCGGCTCAGGTAGGCCGATGCCGCGAGGTGTAGGCACCGTTCGACGTATGCGCCCGTCGCGGCTCGCTTGCCTAGCGTCGAGATGGTCGAACGAGCTTCAGTTCGGTGGTGTCCCAGCGCCAGGTGTTGTCGGGCGTGATGTGGGTGCCGCCGATCCAGCGGTCGATGCCGAGGAGCTCGACTCGGTCGGCTTCGCCGCGCAGCGTGCGTTCTCCGGTTGCCGTCAGCCGCAGCTGGAGGCGTGCGAAGTGCTGGCTGTCGCCGAGCGGAGGCGGCGGAGGAAGTGGTGTGCCGTCGTCGGTTTCGAGGAGCCTCGTCTCTCCCTGCCCGAGCGCCGAGAGGGCTCGGTAGAACCAGGCGTCGCCGAGGAACGGCGCCTCCTCGAGTCGTTGCGCTGCAACGAAAGCGGCCGGAGGTGTGCGCGCGCCGGCGGCGACCGCCTGGAGCGCACGTCGTTCTGTCCCGCGAGAGCCCGTCTGCCGGCGCGGGCAGCTCCTCGAGCAAGCCGCCGCAGCGCGGGGCGAGAAACGGCAGCTGCGCGGTCTCACGCGTCGCCCACTCGGCCAGTGTCGTCGGCTCCGGCGCCTGGAGGGCGGCCCAGGCGCTCGTCGCCGCCTCGAGCGCGGCCGGTGTCGCCGGCGGCGCGGAGGGCCAGAGCGTCTCGAGCTCGCTCTGCCGTCAACTCGCCCAGACCGGCGAAGCGACGGCTTGCCGGGGAAGGAGCCGACGACGATCAGCTCGGGCGCGGCCTCCTCGGTGTGCGCGAGCGCGAGCACGTCGAGGAGCTGGAGCTGGTCGTAGAGGTCGTGCTCGAACCAGAGCACCACCTGGAGGTCGTCGCGGAGCGCCTCGAGCAGCTGCCGGTCGCGCCGCTCGAGCGAGGAGAGCAGCGCCTGCCGGCTGCCCCAGCCGCAGTCGGCGAGGAAGCGGGCGCGTGTCCGCAGCAGCTCCTGCCGCGGCAGCGCCGGCACCGGCCCCTCGTGGAGCACGTCCTGCCAGGGCAGCACGGCGCCGCCGAGCGCGGTCTGCCGCAGCGTGTTGCCGGCGCTTTCGCCGTTGGTGACGTGGAGGAGCGACGGCCGCGACGTCGGCGCGCCGCCGCGGCGGGCGAGGTAGGCGGCGCCGCAGGTGCAGTGGTCGAGCGAGGTGCAGGCGCAGCCGACGACGCGTGCGAGCTCATCGCGCATGCGCCGCAGCGCCGCGATCCGCGCGTCGATCTGGTCGATCTTCGCCGCCATCCGCACCCGCAGCGCCTCCGACGGCGCAGCCTCGAGCGGCGCGCCGCGCGCAGGTACTCCGCGATCTCCGCCAGCGTGAAGCCGACCGCCTGCGCCTCCTTGATCGCGCCGAGGAAGCGCACCGTCTCCTCGTCGTAGCGGCGGTGCCCGCTCGGCGTCCGATCCGGCGCCGGCAACAGTCCCCGCCGCTCGTAGTAGCGCAGCGTCTCGACGTTCACTCCCGGCGCGTTCCGCGACCTCGCCGACTCTCACGCCGCTGACTATAGACCCGTACCTAGGTACGGAAATCAACCGCGAGAGATCTGCCGGCTACTGCCGGACGGCGTTGTCCTGGGCGTTGTCCTGGGCCTAGTTGACGGTCGGGAACAAGATCGGAAATCGGCCCGTTGTACCGTTTGAATTAAACGCAAACGCACCAAACAGGAGGTTTGCACGAAGTGAATCAAGCAGTCGAGAAGCGCGATCCTGCCGAGAGGTGCTTCTGGGGTATGCAGGACCTGCATCCGGAAGCTGCCCGGGCGTGGTCTCGACCAGGGTCGGGTACACCGGCGGCGAGGTCGAGAACGCGACCTACCGCAACCACGAAGGCCATGCCGAGGCGATCGAGATCAGCTTCGATCCCGCGCAGATCTCGTACCGGGACCTGCTCGAGTTCTTCTTCCAGATCCACGATCCGACGACGCTGAACCGTCAGGGCAACGACATCGGGGACGAGCTACCGCTCGGCGATCTTCTACACCGACGACGAGCAGCGGCGCGTCGCCGAGGAGACGATCGCCGACGTCGAGCGCCTCCGGCCGCTGGCCGGGCAAGGTCGTCACCGAGGTCACGCCGGCGGGGCCGTTCTGGGAGGCCGAGCCCGAGCACCAGGACTACCTCGAGCAGTACCCCAACGGCTACACGTGCCACTTCGTCCGGCCGGACTGGGTTCTGGAGCGGAAGACACCGGCTGCCGCCGGCTAGGCACGAGCGCCCTAACGCAGGGATTCGAACTCTTCGTCCGTCAGCTGGAGCTCGAGCGCCGCGAGGTTCTCCCGCGCGTGCTCGAGCTCTAGCGTGCCGGGAATCGGCAGCATTGCCTCCGAGCGACGGAGCAGCCACGCGAGCGTGATCTGTGCCGGCGTCGCCTGGTGTCGTTCGGCGATCTCGGCGAGTGGCGCGTCCGCCGTCTCCGCGCAAAGGGAAGAATGGGACGAACACGATCCCCTGGTCGGCGCAGTAGTCGACGACGTCTTCGTAGCGCCGTTCGGAGAGGTTGTACCGGTTCTGGACCGCGGTGACCGGGACGAGGGCGCGTGCTTGTTCGATCTGGTCGATGTCCACCTCCGAGAGGCCGATGTGCCGGATCTTCCCGCTGTCGCGGTAGTCCCTGATCACGGCGAGGCTCTCCTCGAGCGGGGTCTCGGGGTCGACCCTGTGCAAGTAGTAGAGCGCGATGGTTTCGGTGCGTAAACGCCGAAGGCTCGCTTCGATCTGCGCAGCGAGCACCTCCGGGCGGCCTTCGCCCGGTCTGTACCCGCCTTTCGTCGCCACCACGACTCCGTCCGGGACAGGCGAGAGCGCTCTCCGATCGTCTCCTCGCTCTCGCCGCCGGTGTACGTATGGGCGGTGTCGATGAGGCTGATCCCGGCAGCGACTGCCTCTGCGACGAACGCCACGTTCTCGGGCGTGTGCGCGAGGCGATTCGTACCGAGCCCGATTCGCGTCACTTCGGTGTCTCCGAGAGTCAGCTTCGGCAGTGGGTTCGCGTGCGCCAGGTCTGTAACCGTCGCTTTCGAGGATCGGGTCGGTGCCGAACTGCGACGATAGCCCCGTGCGCACACCGCGGAGCGGAATCCACGGCCGCTGACGAGGGTGCGATTCGCGAGCTTGCGCGCGCTCGGTTCGGGTTCAGCCGCTTGCGTCCGGGTCAGCTGCCGAGCCGTGACGGCGGCGGTCGCGGGACGCGACGTGCTGGCCGTCCTGCCGACCGGCGGCGGCAAGTCCGCGATCTACGAGCTCGCCGGGCTGCTCCTGGAAGGGCCGACGGTCGTCGTCTCGCCGCTGATCGCGCTGCAGGATGACCAGGTCGCGCATCTGCGCGGACGCGAGGCCTCGACGCGATCGTCCTGAACTCGCACCAGTCTGCGCGGGAGCACGCCGCGGCGCTCGCTGCTTCGTGCGGCGCCGGACGACGTTCGTCTTCCTCTCGCCGGAGCAGCTCGGCAACGAGCAGGCACGCAAGATGCGCTCCGCCGGGCGCAGCCGGGGCTGTTCGCCGTGGACGAGGCGCACCTGATCAGCCAGTGGGGGCACGACTTCCGTCCGGACTACATGCGGCTGAGCGCGCAGGCGGACCTCCTCGAGGCTCCGGTTCGGATGGCGCTGACGGCGACCGCGGCGCCGCCGGTGCGCAGCGAGATCGTGCGGCGCCTCGGGCCTGCGCGATCCCGAGGTCGTGATCGGCGACTTCGACCGTCCGCAGCTCGAGCTCTCTGCGCGCGGCGTGCGCTCGGTCGTCCGACAAGCAGCGAGAGCTCGGAGGTCGGCGGCGGCCGAGCTCGGCGGCGCGGGGATCGTCTACGCCGCGACCCACGCCGACGCGCAGAAGCGGCGCGCGACACGCTCGTCGCGGCGGGGAACAGCGTCGCGCTCTACCACGCCGGCCTCACCCCGCGGGAGCGGCGCGAGGCGATGGCGGCCTTCCTCGACGGATCCGGCCCGCATCGTCGCGGCGACCGTGGCCTTCGGGATGGGCATCGACAAGCCGGACGTGCGCTGGGTCGTGCACGTCGATCCGCCGCCGTCGCTCGACGCGCTACTACCAGGAGATCGGGCGTGCCGGCCGCGACGGCGCGAGCCGCCCACGCGCGCCTCCTGTACCGGCCGGAGGACTTCGGAGCCGCCGTCCACCTCGCGGCGCGCGGCGTCTCCACCGAGGCAGTCGCGCGCGTCGCGGCCGCAGCTCGCCACTGGAGGCGAGCTCGCCGGCGCGAGCACGCGGCGAGACGGCGCGCGCTCGTACGCCTGGTCGATCTCGGGCGCGGCCGTGTGGGAGGCCGGCGGGGCGGTTCGCTGGACGGGCGCGCTCACGGTCGCGGACGCGATGGCGAGCCTCGGAGGCCGAGACGGCGCGTGAGGACGAGGTCGAGCGCTCGCGCCTCGACGATGATGCGCCGCTACGCCGAGCACACCGGCTGCCGCCGATCGTTCCTGCTCTCGTACTTCGGCCAGGACTACCCCGGCCCGTGCGGCAACTGCGACAACGACCGCACGGCTCGCGCGAGGCAAGCCGACGGCGCGGCCGTTCGCGGTCGGCGAGCGCGTCACGAGCGAGCGCTGGGGCGAAGGAACCGTGCAGCGCTACGACGGCGACCAGCTGACCGTGCTCTTCGACGATCACGGCTATCGCGATCTGCTGGTGCCGCTCGTCGTGCGAGCGGCAGTTGCTTCGACGCGCCTGAGGCTGGGGTTACGAGCCGCCGTCGATCCAGGCTGCGAAAAGCGCCGCCGACGACACCCCGTTCCTGGCAGCTACGATTTTTGAACCAACTATGAAAGCGAAGCCAGGAGCGTGGAGTCCCACCGTGCGGAAATATCTGCTCATTCCATTGGACGACACGGTCGTCTTCCCGAACATGAGCGGTGACGCTGCCGCTCGACGCCGGCTGACGAGTAGCGCGTGCTGGTCGTGCCGCGCGCACGAGGGCGACTACGCGAAGGTCGGCACGGTCGCCGAGGTCGGCCGAGGTCGCCCGCCTGCCCGGCGGCGCGCAGCGTCGTGACGCTTGACCGGGCTGCACCGCGCCCTGATCGGCGCCGCAGAGACCGGTCCGGGCGGCCGACTCTACGTCGAGGTCGAGGAGCGGCCCGACGAGACGCCGCCGCCCGTCAAGACGCGCGAGCTCGAGACCGAGTACCGCGCGGTCGTCGAGGAGATCCTCGAGCTGCGCGACGCCGACCGCCGCATCGGCGAGTTCCTGCGCTCGGTCGACGAGCCAGGCGCGCTCGCCGACACGTGCGCCTACTCGCCTGACCTGACGCTTCGAGCAGCGCGTCGAGCTGCTCGAGACGCGTCGACGTCGTCGAGCGCCTCGAGCTCGCGCTCCGCTTCCAGCGCGAGCGGCTCGCCGAGCTGCAGGTGCGCCGCCGCATCCGCGACGACGTCGAGTCCGGCGCGCAGAAGCAGCAGCGCGAGTACTTCCTGCGCAAGCAGCATGGACTCGATCCGCAAGGAGCTCGGCGAGGACGACGGCATCGGTCGTCGACGAGTACCGCAAGAAGATCGACGAGACCGACGTGCCCGACGAGGTGCGCGAGCAGGCGGAGCGCGAGCTCGGCCGGCTCGAGCGGATGGGCGATGCCTCCGGCGAGGCGTCGATGATCCGCAGCTACCTCGACTGGCTGCTCGCCGTGCCGTGGGGCAAGACCTCCGAGGAGCGACTCGACCCGAAGCTGCGCGCGCGAGATCCTCGACGCCGACCACGCGGGCCTCGAGGACGTGAAGGAGCGCATCGTCGAGTACCTCGCCGTGCGCAAGCTGCGGCAGGAGCGCGGCATCGCGGAGGACAAGCGCTCGGGCGCGATCCTGACGCTGATCGGGCCGCCCGGCACGGGCAAGACCTCGATCGGCGAGTCGATCGCGCGCGCGCTGAACCGCGAGTTCGTGCGCATGTCGCTCGGCGGCGTCCGCGACGAGGCGGAGATTCGCGGCCACCGGCGCACGCTACATCGGCGCGCTGCCCGGGCCGGCTCGTGCGCGCGCTGCGCGACGCGGGGACGATGAACCCGGTGATCATGCTCGACGAGGTCGACAAGGTCGGCGCCGACTGGCGCGGCGACCCGTCGGCCGCGCTGCTCGAGGTGCTCGATCCGGCGCAGAACCACTCGTTCCGCGACCACTACCTCGACGTCGAGCTCGACCTCTCGCAGGTCGTCTTCATCGCGACGGCGAACGTCGCCGAGACGATCCCGGGGCCGCTGCTCGACCGCATGGAGGTCATCCGCTTCGACGGCTACACGGTCGACGAGAAGGTCGCGATCGCCCGCGGCTACCTCTGGCCGCGGCAGCGCGAGCGGAACGGCCTGCGCGAGGACGAGGTCGAGATCACGGACGAGCTGCTCGAGACGATCGTCGTCCGAGTACACCCGCGAGGCCGGCGTGCGCCAGCTCGAGCGCGAGCTCGGCGAAGCTGCTGCGCAAGATCGGCGACGCGGATCGCCTCCGGCGACGCCGAGCCGCCGATCGCGATCGAGCTCGACGCAGCGTGCGCGACGCGCTCGGCCGCCAGCGCTTCTGGCAGGAGGCCGCGGAGCGCACGGCCGTGCCCGGCGTTGCCACCGGACTCGCGGTCACCGGCACCGGCGGCGACGTGCTCTTCGTCGAGGCGACGCGCATGGACGGCGACGAGCGGCCTCGTGCTCACCGGCCAGCTCGGCGACGTGATGAAGGAGTCGGCGCAGATCGCGCCTCGTGGGTGCGCGCCCACGGCGACGAGCTGGAGGTCTCGACGGAGCGACCTGCACGGCAAGTCGTTCCACGTCCACGTCCCGGCAGGCGCGATCCCGAAGGACGGCCCGAGCGCCGGCATCACGATGACCGACCGCGCTCGCGTCGCTGCTGACGAGGCGGCCCGGTGAAGCACACCGTCGGCATGACCGGCGAGGTGACTCTGCAGGGCCGCGTGCTGCCGATCGGCGGCCTGAAGCAGAAGGTGCTCGCCGCGCACGCCGCCGGGCCTGACCAGACGTGATCATCCCGGAGCGGAACCGCGCCGACCTCGAGGACGTCCCCGAGGACGTGCGCGAGGCGATGACGTTCCACCCGGTGCTCGAGCGTCGACGAGGTGCTCGAGCTCGCGCTCGGAGCCCGGCGCCCGACCATGCGCTGCAGGCGGCGTAGCCCGGTCCCCGAGGAGGTCCGCCGCGCGGCGGACCTCCTCGAGCGGCGCTGGACGCTGGCGATCCTCTACGCCTCCGTCGGCGGGAGCCGCGCGGTTCAACGAGTTCCGCGAGCGCGCTCGGGACGCGTTCCGCCGGCGACGCTGACCGGCGCGGCTGAACGAGCTCGTCGACGCGGGGCTGCTCGAACGGCGCGTGCTCGACACGCGTCCTCCTGCGGTCGAGTACCGGCTCACGGGGCGAGGGAAACGCTTCGAGCCCCCCTGCGAGAGCCTCGCTCGTTGCACGCCCGGCCTAGCCGGTCGGGGCCGAGGCACCAGCGCTAACAGTTCGCCGGAGGTGCGACGATAGCTCGGTGCGAACACCGCAGAGTGGCATCTTTGCGCTAGGCACGAGCTCCACGCCTACCTCGAGTTCGAGGCCTCCGCGGGTCGCACGCCTCTGGAGGTCGCGACCGCGATCGCCTCGCTCCGCGAGCCGCGCACGACGATGGGCGGCGTCAACCTCGTCACCGGCGTTCCGGCCCGAGCTCTGGCGTGACGTCGCACCCGGACGACGCGCCGGCCGAGCTTCAGGGCTTCGACGCGGACCTCGTCGGCGCCGACGGCTATCACGATGCCGGCGACGCAGCACGACGCCGTCCTCTGGCTCTCCGGCAGCGCGTACGACGTCGTCTTCGACGACGGCGCGCGCGGCGATCGCGCGCGCTGGCAGGCGTCGCGACGGTCGCGGACGAGACGTCGAGCTGGCCGTACCGGCACGACCGCGACCTCACCGGCTTCATCGACGGCAGCGAGAACCCGACCCTGATCGACGCGCCGGAGTTCGCGCTCGATGCCCGACGAACGGCCCGGCGCCGGCGGCACGATCCTCCTACTGCAGAAGTGGAGCCACGACGCAACCGCCTGGGAGTCGCTCTCGGTCGACAGGAACAGGAGCAGGTGATCGGCCGGAGGAAGGACGACAGCGTCGAGCTCGACGACAAGCCTGCCGACTCCCACGTCGCCGGCACCGACCAGGATCGACTTCGGGAAGATCTTCCGCCGCAACATGCCGTACGGACCGTCACCGACCACGGCACGATGTTCGTCGGCTTCAGCGCCGAGCAGCGGCCGCTCAGCGCGATGCTGGAGAACATGGCCGGGCTCGTGGACGGCGTGCGTGACGCGCTGACGCAGCTACACGCAGCCCGCTCACCGGCGCGTACTACTTCGTGCCGTCGACGGAGTCTGCTCCGCGCTGCGATCGACACTGCCCAGTAGCCGTCATCACGACGCCGAGCCGCCGGCAGCGCCGTCTCGACCGGCTTCTCGCGCCGTTTCTGCAGGGGTCTCGCGCAAACTCCGTTCGGCGAGCGTCACGACCATCCTGATCGCGTTTGCCGCCAATCTCCTGGTCGTGCGATCGCGAAGACAGTTGCCGCCGCGGTGACCGGGTCGGCCTCGATCCTCGCCGAGGCCGCGCACTCCTGGGCCGACTCGGGCAACGAGGTATTTCTGCTCGTCGCCAACAGGCGGTCGCGGCGGCCGCCCGATCGCTGCCCATCCGTTTGGGTATGGGCGAGAGGCCTATGTGTGGTCGCTGCTCGCGGCGCTCGGGCTGTTCGTGGCCGGAGCAGCCGTGTCGGTCACCCACCGGAGTGCATAGAGCTACCCATCCCGAGCCGGCGACCGAACTTCCTCGTCGGCTACGTCGTGCTCGCCGTGTCCTTCCTGCTCGAAGGATCTCCTTTCTCTGCTCGGTCAGGCAGGCGCGGCCCGCGGCCGAGCTGTTGGAGCGCGACCTGATCGAGCAGGTTGATGGCGACGTCGATCCCACCCTGCGCGCTGTGTTCGCCGAGGACGCCGCCGCGCTGCTCGGGCTGGTCATCGCGGCGGTGGGGCTCGGGGCGCACGAGCTGACGGGCTCGTCGGTTCCGGACGCTGTCGGATCGATCCTCGTCGGATTGCTGCTCGCCGCGGTCGCGAGCTACCTGATCGAGCGGAATCGTGCGTTCCTGCTGGGGGAAGAGGCCGATCCACGCATCCGTTCGGCGGTGATCCGGGCGCTGCTGCAGGAACCGGAGGTCGCCCGGGTGACCTATCTCAGGCTGGAGTTCGTCGGTCCCCGGACTGTTTCCGTCATCGGGGACGTCGACCTCACGGGCGACGACACGGAGTCGCACGTGGCCGTCCGGCTCCGGGCCCTCGAAGCGAAGATCGCCGCCTCGCCGGTCGTGGCCGGCTCCGTCTTGAGCCTCTCGGCTCCGGACGAACCGTCTCTGGCGCCGTGATCGGCCGAGCCGGCGCTGACGCGCCTAGATTCGCGTCGAGCCGGCGAAGCTCTCCGGGCTCAGGCGCTCGACGGCAAATGTTCGCTTTCCGCCGGGCTTCCGCGATCACATTGGTGAAGTGGGCGAGCCGGCGACCCTGGTAGCGGGCGACGGCGAGCGGCGCGCTCGTCCGGGCCGGTGACGGTGTGACCGGTGACGAACGACGCGCCGTACGGATTGCCACCCGCGGCGAAGACCTCGCGCGACCGTGTAGCCGAGCGGCAGGATCAGCATGCCCCAGTGGTAGAGCGTGTTGTTCAGGGCGAGGATCGTCGTCTCCTGGCCGCCGTGAGCCGTCTGCGACGCGGTGAAGGCTGGTGGCCACCTTGTCCGCCAGCTTTCCGGCCTGCCAGAGCGCGCCCGCCTGGTCGATGAACTGCTTCAGCTGTGCGGCCACGTTTCCGAAACGGGTCGGCGATCCGAAGGCGACGCCGTCCGCCCAGTCGAGGTCGTCGAGCGATGGCCACCGGCGCCTCGGCGACCTCGCGAGCGATGGCGTCCCCAGTACTGGTTCTGCGAGATCAGGAGCTCGGATGCGAGCTCCTCCACGTGCCGTAGACCGCACTTCCGCGCCGGCGTCTTCCGCACCGGCGGCAACCGCCTGCGCCAGGCCGTGGACGTTTCCGGTGGCGCTGTAGTAGATGACGGCGATCTTCGCGGGCTCCGCCACGGAAGAAGCGTAAAGCTCTTGGCGGAGCGGAGACTAGGGATCGCGGGCTGTGTTCACCGTCGAAGCAAGCGAGACGCGCTGCGGGTGCGGATGTGCTCTAAGCTCGCGGAGGAGACGAGCGGGTCGTCGCCGGGGCCGCTGTGGGGTCGCTAGCAGTCGGAACCGGCGATCGATTTCTCCGACCTAGACCTGACCTTCGCGATCGCCGACGGTGTCCCGGTCACAAACGGTTCTCGGCGCACTGGACGCGCACGCTCTCCGAGGAGCTCGAGGCTGTACAGCTCGCCGACCTCGAAGCGGGGCCGACCATCTACCGCGCGTTCCTGCCTGCCCCGGACGCACTGCAGTTCGACCTCTCCATGACTCCGGCGACGGAGTTCGCCGCCGCGGGGCCGCGGTTCCGGCTGCTCTTCGGCGAGACTGGCTGAAGACGAGCCCGAGGCCGGCAGCCGGCCGCCGGGGAGCTGCTTCATTCCGACGCCCGCAGTCGCAGCGGACATCTTCGGCTGGGGCGTCATCTACGCGCTGCACGCGCGGGCGTGCATCGAGCGTGGCCGCGTATGGCAGGCGGAGCACTGCCATCGGCGCGGTGCGCGATCACGCCCTCGCTCGCTGCGTGTCATCGCGGGCTACCGGCCGCGTGCAGGCGCGCGGCTACGACGAGCTTCCGCCTGAGACCTCGCGGGCTTCGACCACACACACGTCGGGTCGGTCGAGCCCCGGCGCACTACGCGAGAGCACTCGCCGCCTCGTGTCCTCGCCCTCCTCAACGAGGGTGCGGAGGCAGACTTGCGGACGCGGACGCAGTTGCAGCATCGCCGAGCCTCGCTGAGTAGATGGGCGTTGTCGTCGTGACAGGATGCGGCCCGAGTGGAAGGTTCCTCGTTGACCGGGGGCGCGTTCGCGAGTTACGCCGTCGAGGGGCAGAAGGTGCTCACCGACACGCGTGCACGTGTGAAGCCTCGTGACTGAGAACCCGGCCGCGGCGAGCGAGGCCGTGATTCCGGGCAGTTCGGTGATCTCTCCGCGGAGGTTGATCCTTCCTCTCGCGCTCGCCCAGTTCATCTGCAGCTTCGCCGGCTCGAACATGAACGTGATGATCGCCGACATCAGCGATGACCTGGACACGACCGTGAAGGGCGTCCAGACCGCGATCACCCTGTTCTTGCTGATCATGGCGATCCTGATGATCCCGTGTAGCAAGCTGACCGACCGCTGGGGCCGCAAGCGGTGCTTCACCTGGGGTCTCACGCTGTACGGCGCCGGGGCCCTGCTCAGCGCGGTCTCGCCGAACCTCGGCGTGCTGATCCTCGGCAACTCGGTGCTCGAGGGCGTCGGTACGGCGCTGTTGATCCCGCCCGTCTACATCCTCGCGACGCTGTGGTTCACCGATCTCACCTACGCGTGCCTGGGCCTTTGGCGTGATCAGCGGGCTGGGGGCATCGGCGCCGCGGCAGGGCCGTTGATCGGAGGCGTGATCACCACGGGAATCAGCTGGCGGGCGGCGTTCGTCTTCCAGGCCGCAGTCGTCGCGACGATCATCTTCCTCAGCCGTCGCCTCGTCGATCCGCTTCCCGCCCGACCCGACGCGACCCTTCGACGCTGTCGGGGCGATTCTCTCGGCAGTCGGCATGTTCTTGCGTGGTCTTCGGGATCCTGCAGGCCGGCACCAACAACGTGCTCTTCGCCGTGTTCCTCGTGCTCGGAGTCGCGCTCCTAGTCGGGTTCTTCTTCTACATCCGCGCTCGGGAGCGCGCGGGGAAGGAGCCGTTGCTCTCGACCGGCTTGTTCAAGAACCGCACGTGCAATCTCGCCCTTCGTCACTCAGAACATGCAGTGGCTGCTTCTCATGGGGGTGTCGTTCGTCGTGTCCGTCTTCCTGCAAGAGGTTCGCGGGTACAGCGCGATCGGGACGGGCGTCGTCTTCACCGCCGCAACGGTCGGCATCCTGGTCTCGTCCTTCGCCGCGGCGCGACTCGCCAAGAAGTACTCGCAGCGGACGCTGATCGTGGCCGGCTTCGTCGTCGCCCTGGCCGGGATCGCGACTCTTCCTCGGCTTCGTCCATGCCTCGTCGAGGGTCGTCGCCTTCGTGCCCGGGCTTCTGCTGATCGGCCTCGGCCTGGGTGTGATGCTGACCCCTTCGGTAAACGTCGTGCAGTCCAGCTTCCCCGAGGCGCTCCAGAGGCGAGATCTCGGGCCTCTCGCGCGCGCGTGTCCAACCTGGGCTCGACCTTCGGCACCGCGATCGCCGGAACGATCCTGGTGTCAGTCGTCGCGCGAGGAACCCGGTCGTACGCGGTCGCGATGATCGTCCCTCGCCGGGTTCGGGCTCATCGGTCTCGTAGCGGCCCTGCGCCTCCCTGCCAAGATCGAGAGGGCGTAGCTCGCAGCCTGCCGCGCTCGTTTTCCGGCCTCTCAACGCCCATACCGGCTACGCTGTGAGCAGCGCGTATGACCTAGCGCGGAAGCCGCCGAGGCTGAAGTTCCTCTCCGACTGCCACACCGGGCCTGAGTGCTCGAGAGAGCCCGTCCGGTTTTCCCGCAGCTGCTGAGAGGAGCTACGAGATGGATCCTGCTACTTCGTCCTACGAGGCCGAAGGCGACGCCGAACGGAAGGCGCAGAAGGAACTCACCGAGCGCGTGGGCGTGACGCTCGTCGCCCGGAGCAAGGCCAGCAACTTCAAGTGGGGCACGTGGAAGTGGCGCCTCGGGATGCGTGGAGAAGCTCGCCCGGAATAGGCGCTCTCCTACGACGCGGAACAGCTGAAGGCTCGCGGGTTCGACGCTACCCCGTCTGACCGGCATGACCTTTAGCCCGTCGTTTTAGCTCCATCCCAGTTGGGCCGATAACCGAGGGGTGGATCAGATCCGCTTTCCCTGGCGCCCGCTCGGGGCGTTGCTCGTCGAGGAAGGCCTGTCTCGGCCGGCGACCTCGAGCACGCGCTCGAGGAGCAGCGACGCACGGGACGGCTCTGGTCAAATCCTCGTCGCTCGCGACTGCGTCACGGGCGTTGCGCTCGCTCGGGCGCTTGCCAGGCAGCATGGGGTCGAGCTGCGATCGGTGCCGGGTGTCGGGGAGGCCGCAGCAAGCACCATCCGTGCCGAGCCGCGAGTGGGCGGTTGGCGCCCGCTGGGCGACATCCTCGTCCGGCACGGGTACCTGACCGAGGCCGCACTGCGGAAAGGGCTCGCCGAGCAGCGCGAGCGGCCGGGTCGCCGCCTCGGCGAGGTGCTCGTCGAGGGCGGACACCTCTCCGGAGCGGCGTTGGCGTCTGCTCTGGCCGAGCAGCACGGCCTCGATCTCGGGACCGAGGAGGTCGAGGTCGAGAGCGTCGTTGCGCCTGCCGCGCCCGGGCATCCGACTTACGAGGTGCTGGCGGATGCCGAGCAGGTAGGCCCGCCCCTCTACGTCAGCTTCAACTTCCTCGAGGCCGCCGACTTCGCCTGCGACTACGTCGACCACAAGCAACCGGTCGCGCTCGAGATCCAGCGAAGAGCGTCGGGAGCCTCGGAGACGGTCTGGACCTACAGTCAGGAACGGGCCGACGAAGCCTCGTCGTCGAGCAAGAGCCTCGTGGAGACATACGGGTTCGATCCCACGCGCTGGGACGCGTCAAGCTCTAGGTCGGCGCCGTTACGCTCTTCCGGGTGGCGTCGCGCATCGTCGTACTCGGCGCCGGGCTTCCGGCGGTCTCGAGCTGCGCGACCATCCTGTCCGAGAGGCTCGGTGACGGCGCCGGCGTCACGCTGATCGACCAGAGCGACGCGTTCGTCTTCGGGTACTCGAAGCTCGACGTGATGTTCGGCCGCGCGACGCCCGACGGACGTCCGGCTTCCCTACGCCGACTTCGCCAAGCCGGGTGTCCGCTTCCTGCAGCGAGACGATCACCGCGATCGATCCCGAGGCGCGGCGGGTGACGACCGACGCCGGCGTGCACGAGGCCGACTGTCCTCGTCGTCGCGCTCGGCGCCGACTACGACTTCGACGCGACGCCCGGGCTCGCCGCGGGCGGCAACGAGTTCTATTCCGTCGGCGGCGCCGAGCGGCTGCGCGACGTGCTGCCGACGTTCGCGCGCGGCCGCGCGATCGTCGGCGTCTGCGGGGCGCCGTTCAAGTGTCCGCCGGCGCCGAGCGAGGCGGCGCTGCTCCTGCACGACTATCTGTCGCAGCGCGGCGTCCGCGACGACTGCGAGATCTCGCTCGTCATGCCGTTCGGGACGCCGGTGCCTCCGTCACCGGACACCTCGGCGCGCTCGCTTGCAGGCGTTCGCCGAGCGCGGCATCGAGTTCGTCGCCCGGCCACCGCGTGAGCTCGCTCGAACCGGCACGCAGCGTCGCCGTGCTCGACGACGGCGCCGAGCTGCCGTATGACCTCTTCCTCGGCGTCCCCAGGCACCGCGCGCCGGACGTCGTGCTCGAGAGCGGGATGGCCGAGGACGGCTACGTGCCCGGTGGACTCCGCGGACGCTCGAGACACGGTTTCCGGGCGTGTACGCCGGTCGGCGACGTCGCGACCGTCGGCGTGCCCGAAGGCGGGCGTGTTCTCCGAGGGCGCCGCGCGCGTCGTGGCCGCGTCGCTCGGTCGCGCAGGCTGCAGGGAGGCGAGCAGCCGGCTGGCTACGACGGGACGCGGTTCCTGCTACGTCGAGTTCGGCGCGGGCCGCGTCGGCCGCGTCGACGTCGGACTTCCTCTCGGGACCGAAGCCGACCGGCACGTTCCAGGAGCCGTCGCGCGAGCTCGTCGCCGAGAAGCAGCACTTCGGAGCCGAGTCGCCGGGCTCGCTGGTTCAACGGCTGATCTTCCTCAGAGCCGACGGCTCGTCGAGCGATCGTCGACATGAGCCAGCACCAGGTCGAGCGGCCGAGGCACCTGACCGGGATCGAGCGCCTCCACGAGCAGCCGCCCGTACGCGGATCTTCCGGCTACCGCCGCTGCCCATGAAGCGCCGTAGCTGCTCCGCCGACCGGCCGATCCTCTCCAGGCAGCCTGCTTCTGGAGGTGCGGAAGGCGCCAGCTCTCCTGCAGCCTCGACGACCTGCTCCACCACGTCGGTGCCGAGAGCGCGGATCAGCTCGTCCTCGAGGTCGGCGACGACACGTAGAAGCCGAGCTGCTCCATGTCGGAGCGAGTGAGGTCGGAGCCGAGGCCGGCGCGCTCGAGGCCGCGCCTGAAGTCGTCTTCCTCCCCGACGTCGCAGAGGCCGGCCAGCTTGATGTCGGGTTGCCCGAAGCGATCCAGGAAGCGTCCGATCGATTGCGCACCGCCGATCGCCACGACCGAGAATCCCTTCCGCGTCGAGGTCGCGGCCCCGGCGCTCGGCGAGTGCTTCGAGGGCCCGCTGGTCGCTGAGCCCCTCGACGAGCACGACGCCGGACGGTTCTCGGCTCACGCTGCCTTCTATCATCCGGCCACGATCCCCGAGGCTCCGCTCGACGAGCAGACCGACGCCGGGCTCGTGCCCGCCGGGAAGGGCTGGTTCGTCCTGAACGCTGACGTCGCGCTGGCGTACGCCGCGAAGGGCGGGCGAACCAGCGTCGTTCACCGGCACGACGGACGCGGGCTCGGAGCGTATCTTCCCACAGCTCGGGGTCAACCTGGTCCGCCTGGGCCCGGGCGAGCCGATGTCGATGTATCACTGGGAGGACGACCAGGAGGACTTCCTCGTGCTCGACGGCGAGGCGCTGCTGATCATCGAGGGCCAGGAGCGGCCCCTGCGGCGGTGGGACTTCGTGCACTGCCCCGCCGGGACGAATCACACGATCCTCGGCGCCGGGGACGCGCCCTGTGTGGTGCTCGCGGTCGGCTCGCGCACCACCGTGGGCACTCCGGACTGGGGTGCCTACACCGTGGACGAGGCGGCGATCCGCCACGACGCGGGCGTCGAGGAGGAAACGCCGGACGCGAGCGGGCCTACGCCCGGTATCCGATCCGGAGCCGACGCCCTACCGCGCGGGCTGGCTGCCCGGGTAGCTCGCCCGCTCGCGGATGGACGTCGAGGTCAACGGGACACGACTGTGGTTCGACGTCGAGGGCGCCGGGCTCGTGGCCGACGGCTCCACGATGCGCAGCGACCGACCGTCGTGCTCCTGCACGGCGGGCCCGGCAGCTTTCGACCACTCCTACTTCAAGCCCGACTTCGCCCGCCTCGCAGACGCAGCGCAGGTCGTCTACCTCGACCTGCCCGGACACGGCCGCTCCGACTGGGGCGAGCCCGAGGAGTGGAGCTTCGAGACGTGCGCCGACGCCGTGCGCGACTTCTGCGATGCGGTCGGGATCGCAGGCCCGGTGATCTACGGGCACTCGCTCGGCGGCGATGGTCGCGCTAGTCTACGCCGCTCGTCACCCCGGCCACCCGGGCGCGCTCGTGCTCCAGTCCGCAATGGGCCGCTTCGACCTCGGCCGGATCGTCGAAGGGTTCCGCCGGGCCGGGGGTGACGAGGTCGCCGCGATCGCCGAGCGCGCGCTACTGCGGCGACGACACCTCCAGGAGGAGTGGACCGCTGCTGGCGGCTCTTCGGCCACTGGGCGCCCGAGGACGCAGAGAAGGTGAACCGGGAGCTGAACGGGTACGGGCTCGAGCTCATGCAGAGGTTCGACGTCCTCGGCGACTTGGGGCAGGTCGAGTGCCCGTCGCTGGTCTGCGTCGGCGACCTCGACCCCCGTCACTCCGGTGGCCGCGGCGCATCGAGATCGTCAGGCGCTATCCCGCGCCCGGCTCGAGGTGCTCGAGGGGCAGGCCACTTCACCTGGAAGGACGCGCCCGATCGCTGCTGGCCGCTGCTCACCGGAGTTCGTGAGCGACACAGCGAGATCGCGGTAGGTTGCAACGCGTGGCAGCCGCGAGACAGCAGCAGAAGGGCGAGGCCTTCCGCGCGTTGCACGAAGGCGAGCCGTTCGTCGTATCCCGAGACCCCTGGGACGCCGGGTCGGCTCGGGTGCTCGAGGCGCTGGGGTTCCGGATGCGCTTGCGACGACGAGCTCTGGGGTTCGCGTTCACCCTCGGCCGGCTCGACGGCGGGGCGACGCTCGACGACGTCGCCGAGCACGTTGCCGCGCTCGACCGGGCGACGGAGCTACCGGTCTCGGTCGACCTGGAGAACGGCTACGGCGCCGAGGCCGACAGCGCCGCGCTCGCGATCACGCGCGTTGCCGAGTCCGGCGCGGTGGGCGGCTCGATCGAGGACTTCGACCCGGCGGCTAGCTCTACGAGCTCGAGGCACGCGACGGAGCGGGTCGCGGCTGCGGTCGAGGCGGCCCGGGCCCTCGACTTCCCGTTCACGCTGACGGCCCGGGCGGAGAACCACATCCGCGGCAACCCCGACCTCGACGGACACGATCGCTCGGCTCCAGGCGTTCGAGGCGGCCGGTGCCGACGTCCTCTACGCGCCGGGTCTCGGCAGCGTGGAGGAGATTCGACGCTGTCTGCGACGCGGTCTCGAAGCCGGTCAACGTCCTCGCCGTGCCGAGCCTCTCGTTCGCGCGAGATGACCGGGGCGGGGCGCAGCGCATCAGCGTGGGCGGCGCGCTGACGTGGGTCGCGACGAAGGGCGCTGGCGGATGCGGCGACCGCGATCCGCGACGAGGGCGACTTCTCGGCGCTCGGCGCGCGGCTGCCACTCGACGACTGGCTCGCCGGCGGCCCGGCTAGCGCCTCGCGGCAGCCCGTTGCGCGATTCTGCCGCGTGCAGGGAAGTTCGACCGCCTTCGGCACGTCCTGTGGAGACGAGAACGGATCGAAAGGAGCTGGGATGGCGTACGAGGAGCTGAAGCAGAAGCAGAGCGCGATGTGGGGCAACGGGCCCTACCAGCGGATCACCGAGACGCTCACCGACATCCACGACCTCGTGATCGAGCGGCTGGCGCCCGAGCCGGGCGACCGCTGGCTCGACCTGGCCTGCGGCACGGGCGCGATCTCGGAGCGCGCTGCCGGCCGCAGGCGCGAGTGTCACCGGCATCGACCTCGCACCCGTCCTGATCGAGACCGCGAAGGAGCGAGCCGACGAGCTCGGGCTCGAGATCGACTACCGGGTCGGCGACGCCGAGAACCTCGACCTCCCCGACGCCGGCTTCGACAAGGTCTCGTCCACCGTCGGGATCATGTTCGCGCCCGATCACGAGGCGGCCGCGCACGAGCTCGCGCGCGTCACGCGCGCCGGGGCGGCCGCATCGCGCTCGCCAACTGGACGCCGACGGGCGGCCTCGGGGACTGTTCAAGGTCATGGCGCCGTATCAGCCGGCGCCGCCGCCGAGCAGCCCGTTCGACTGGGGCGACGAAAGCAAGGTGCGCGAGCTGCTCGGTGACTCGCTTCGAGCTCGAGATCGAAGAGCGCGTCTCGCCGCTGCGCATCGCCTCCGGCGAGGACTACTGGGATCTCTTCTCGACGAGCTACGGCCCTACGAAGACAGCTGCGCGGACTCGCTCGGCGACCGCCGCGGAGGACCTGCACCGCGACTGGGTCGAGTTCTTCGAGACGAACTACAAGTCGAACGGCGAGATCGTGCACACGCGCGAGTACCTGCTCGTGCAGGGGACGCGCCGCTAGCGCCTACACCGCTGGGTCGAGGATCTCGGCGTGCTCGCTCTCGGGCGGTGTCCCGTGGCGTAGACGACGAGATCCTCGTCGCCGTGGTTCACGCTCTGGAGCGGCGTGCCCGGCTCGACGTGGATCAGCGCGCCTGCCGGGACGTCCTGGCGCTCCGGCGGGTCTCCGACGTACCATCGACAGCGTTCCCGATAGCACGACGAAGGTCTCCTCCTGGAGCTTGTGCACGTGGCGGCGGCCCTTGGCGCCGGGCTCGTAGCGCCAGACATTCGCGCGGGTGTGGGCGAAGCCGGCCGGGTCGCTGAGCTCGGCGACGTGGCGGGCCGCTTCACCGGGCTCGTGCGGGCGCGTAGTCCATTCCAGATCGTCGGGGCGAACGACGCGGAAGGCCATGCCGGGAGCTCTAGTCGCTCATCCGGTGGCTCAGGATGGCCTCGAACGCGACTACGATTCGAGCCCGGGTTACGAGGCAGGGTCAACTGGGAGAGGAAGGTCTATGCGCACGCTCATTCCGACATTCATCGCGCTCTTGCGCCGCGCTCGCCTTTGCGACGGCGGGGAGCGCGATCACCAACGGCATGCCCGACGGGAACGGCCATCCGGAGGCCGGCGCGCTCCTGGCGCAGCAGGCGTTCTCCGACGGCACCTGGGTCGAGTGCTCCGGAACGCTGATCGCGCCGCGCGTGTTCATGACCGCCGCGCACTGCGACGAAGGAGTCAGCCGCGTCGAGGTGACCTTCGAGTCGACCTTCGACCGGGCGACGAGCAAGACGCTACTGTGGGAACGTGGCACGCCGACCCTGAGTTCAGCCAGCGCGCGAGGCAATCCGCACGACATCGCCGGTCGTCGTGCTCGACCAGGCCGTCCCGGGGATCACCCCGCCCGCCTGCCCGCCGCCGGGTCGCTTGCACGAACCTCTCGAGGGACCAGCAGTTCACGCCGGTCGGTTACGGCGCGCAGTCGGTGACGAGCGGGAAGGGCGGGAAGATCTTCCACTACGCCGACGTCCGCTTCGCCGCCGTGGGCACCCTCAACGCCGATCACCCCGTCGTGGCTCCGGATCTCGCAGAATCCGTCCACCGGAAACGGTGGTACCTGTTACGGCGATTCCGGCGGCCCGAACTTCCTCGGTGCCGGCGCCTCCGGAGACGAACATCGTCGCCGGGGTCACGATCACCGGCGACACGCCGTGCCGCTCGACCAACGTCGACTACCGGGTCGACACGGCCTCTGCACGCGCGTTCCTCGGCCAGTACGTGACGCTGCCGTAGACGACACTCGAGAGAGCCGGGTCCTCCGACCCGGCTCTCCTCGTCAAGATGCCCGGATGGAGCTGACCCGTCACCAGGACGCCGACGCGTTCCTCGAGCACGCTGGCGCCTTCCTGGCCGCGCGGGAGGCCGAGAACAACCTGATCCTCGGCCTCTCTCTCGCCTTCGAACCGATGCCGCTGCTGTACGGCGAGCCCGCGTACTTCGCCGTGCGTCGAGGACGAGGGCGAGGTGGTCGCAGCCGCCCTGCGCACGCCGCCCACAACCTCGTGCTCTCGGAGATCGACGAGCGCCGAGGCGATCGAGCCGTTGATGCGTGACGTACGCCGGACCTTCGGCGTCGCTGCCGGGTGTGCGTCGGGCCGAAGCGTCCGCGTCGAGAGTTCGTGGCAGCGTGGGAGGGAGACCGGCGCCAAGGGACGGCGCGAGCGGGAGCAGCGCGCCTTCCGCGCGGACCGCGTCGATCCACCTCAGGGCGTGTCCGGTCACATGCGGCCCTACGAGAGCGGCGACCACGAGCTCGCCGTTCGCTGGATGGACGCGTTCGTGGCCGAAGCGCTCTCCGGCCCGGAGCCGGAGTCGAGCGCCGAGTTCGTCGAGCGGCGGGAGGCCGATCCGGACGGCGGGCTCGTCGTCTGGGTGGACGGCGGGCCGGTGTGCATGGCGGGCTTCGGCGGGCTGACCCCGAACGGGATCCGGATCGGGCCCGTCTACACGCCGCCGGACGAGCGGCGCCGGGGCTACGGAAGCGCCTTGACCGCCGCGCTCACCCAACAGCTCCTCGACGGAGGCAGGCGCTTCTGCTTCCTCTTCACCGACCTCGCGAACCCGACCTCGAACAGGATCCTACCAGCAGATCGGCTACCGCGCGAGTGAGCGACGTCGACCTCTGGGTCTTCGAGTGAAGCTCGAGGTGAACCGCCTCAGGCCCCAGATCACGAACGCCGGGTTGCGCCGCGGCTCGCGGCGCCAGCTCGAGCCGCGGCGCGTGCTCGACCAGCGTCCGTAGGCTCGCCTCCAGCTCGATCCGGGCGAGTGGCGCTCCGATGCAGACGTGGATGCCACCGCCGAAGCCGATGTGCTCGGCGGCATTTCCGCGCTCGATGTCGAAGCGATCGGGATCGGGGAACACCCTGGGATCGCGGTTCGCCGAGCCGAACAGCAGCGCGAGCTTCTGGCCCTGCGGCACCGGACCGGCCCGCGATCTCGACCCCGTCCTCGAGCACCCAGCGCTCGAAGAGCTGGAGTGGGGATCCCAGCGGATCAGCTCCTCGACCGCGAGGGCGGGGGTCACGTCGCCGGCGACGAGACGATCCCATTCCTCGCGGATGGCGCAGCAAGGCACGGATTCCGTTGCCGAGGGTGTTCACGGTCGCCTCGTGGCCCGCGTTCAGGAGCACGATGATCGTCGAGACGATCTCGGCCTCGGTCAGGCGCCCACCATCGACGCGTGCCTCCACGAGGGCGGTGACCATGTCGTCGCGCGGCTCACGGCGACGCCTCTCGATCAGATCCAGCACGTAGCCGCGGAACTCAGCGGCCGCCTCGGTGGCAGCCGCGGCCTGCGCGTCGGTCGTGTCGAACTCGTACATCTTCACCATCGCGTGCGACCAGTCCAGGAGGTCGCTCCTCCGGTCGGTGGGTACCCCGAGCATCCGGCAGATCACGCCGATCGAGTACGGCTGGGCATAGTCCCGCAGGAGCTCCATGCGACCGCGCTCCGCATACGGCTCGAGCAGCTCGCGCGCCAGCTGCGCGGCGGGTGCGCGCAGGCTCTCGACGCTCCGCGGGGTGAAGGCCGCGGCAACCAGCTCGCCGGATCCGCGTGTGCTCGGGCGGCTCGAGCCAGAGGAGGCTCCACCGTTCCGTGTCCCAGAACCCCTGCCAGCGCGGGTCGAGCGGCGCTGCGCCGAACTCGTCGTCGCCGCCGACGTGCCGGAAGTTGCGGCCGAGCCGCCTGTCGCGCAAGCAGGCGCGCACGTCCGCGTGCCGGGTCACGAACCAGCGCTCCAGCGATTCCTCGTAGAAGATCGGCGACTCCTCCCTCAGCGCCGCGAGCGTGGGGTAGGGGTCGGCGAGGAAGCCGGGATCGGTGGGATCGAACGAGAGCATGAGCCCGCACCTCAGTGTCGAGGATTCGAAGCCGCAACGGACGGTAGTCCAAGACGATACCGTTAGGTATCCAATGAGACTACTGAGTGGTATCTTTCAGGACCAATGATCACCGACGTCAACCCGTTCGTCTACTCGCGCCCGATCTCCCCGGAGGAGATCGTCGACCGCGACGACGAGACCGAGCAGCTCCTGAAGAACGCGGTCGGCGGCCACTACGTCCGGCTCTACGCGCCGCGCAAGTACGGGAAGACGAGCCTGCTGCGGCGCGCGCTCGCGGACGGCGCGAAGCGGGAAGGCCTCGTTCCGGTCCTCGTCGACCTCTACGGCGTGGTCTCGCTCGCCGACGTGGCGGTTCGCTTCGAGCGCGCCTACGCGAAGGAGCTCCGGGGGCGATCCGCGGTCGCGTGGAGGAGTTCCTCCAGAAGACCGGCCTCGGGCTCTCGCTCGGCGCGTTCGGGATCAGCGCGAGGCTCCAGCTCGAGCCGAAGACCGACCCGCTGCCCGCGTTGCACGCGCTCCTCGACCTGCCGCTCCGGCTGGAGGAGGCGGGCGGGTTCCGGGCGTTCATCGCGCTGGACGAGTTCCAGGACATCGGCAAGGTGCCCGCCCTGGACGGGATCCTGCGCAGCCACATCCAGTTCAGGGCGACGTCGCCTCGTACGTCTTCGCCGGCTCGGAGCCCGGCCTGATGAAGCAGCTCTTCGAGCGGAAGGAGGCACCGCTGTACGGATCCGCGGTTCCGTCCGGCTCGGGCGCCTGCGCGACGAGGACATCGCGGCATACGTTGCCGACCGCTTCCGGCAGAGCAAGCGCAACGTCGGGGAGGCGCTCAACCCGCTGCTGGCCTCGGCGAAGGGCCACCCCCAGCGGGCGATGCTGCTCGCGCACCGGCTCTGGGAGGAGGTCGAGCGCGGCGGCACCGCGACGCTCGACGACTGGGCCAGCGCCCACGAGGCCGCGCTCGACGAGCTTCAGCCCGAGTTCGAGGCGCAGTGGCGCGGTCTCGACACCTCCGAGCAGAAGACGATGCGAGCGATTCTCGCCGGGGAGGGCTCCCCATACCGGGCGGCCGTGCTCGAGCGGCTGGGTCTCACGAAGACGATGGCGCAGAAGGCCCTGCAGCGACTCGGCGCGCGGGCGGAGGTCGAAGTCGGAGGGCCGCAAGCAGGTGGTCGTCGACCCCCTCTTCGCGGAGTGGATCGAGCGCCTGAGCGCGCCGCCCTCCTAGTCGACGAGCGCCCGCTCCAGCCCGCCGAGCGCCTCGCGCTCAACGCTCGGAAATCCCTCCGTGTGCGCGTAGTGCGCGAGCGCGGCCCAGACCGAGATCGCGAGCACCCGCGCGCGGAGCAGCTGCTCCTCCTCGACCGGGCCGTAGGCGTCGAGGAACGCCGCTCGTCCCTCCGGAGGCACGAACCTCCAGAGGAGCGGAAGGTCGATCGCAGGGTCGGACGCGGCAGAGATCGCCCCAGTCGATCACCCCGGTCGCCCGCCGGCCTTCGACGAGCACGTGACGGAAGTGCAGGTCGCCGTGGACGACGGCCGGCAGCTCTGTCGGAGGGAGGCGCTCGGCGGTCTTCGAGAATGCGTCCACGATCGCGGCGGCGCGCGCCAGACGCCGAGCCGCTCGAGCGCGGCGAGCTGCTCGCGCGCCAGCGGCACGCGCATCGTCATGTCGGTGCGCGCGCGTTCGCGTCCAGCGGCAGCGGCTCGTCGAGGTCGAGGGCGTGCAGCGCGCGCAGGAAGCGCGGCCAGCTGAGCGCGACCTCGAGGCGCGCGTCGTCGTCGAGCTCCGCGTCGCACGTCTCGACGGCCCGGTAGGAGCTCGCTGCCGAAGAACGGCCACGGGTACCCGTCCGCAGGCCGCCCTCGAAAGACCGGGTCGGGCACGGGCAACGGCAGGAGCGGTGCCAGCTTCGGGAGTAGCTCGAGCTCGCGCTCGACGCCCGGAATCGCGATCCGGCGCCGTGGGAACCGAAAGGCGTAACGCTCGTTCGCCAGCCAGACGGCGTTGTCCCAGCCCTCCGCCAGCAGCCGCAGCGACTGCACCGGAAGCTCGGGGAACTGGCCGACGAGCCGGCGCACGAGCCCCTCGTCCAGCTCGACCTCCGCGCTCCAGACTGGCACGGTTCGAGCGTAACGGCGGGCGAGCCGACCAGGTGAGACAGACTGGTCTGGCAATTCGCCGGTAGCGCGTTAGACTCGGCGTCTCGATGAGCGAAGCAGTGGCAACCGTCCCGGTCTCCGCGGCGCGGCAGCGCATCCTCGACAGCGCCTACGAGCTGTTCTCGCGCCGAGGCGTCCGGGCCGTCGGAATCGACGAGGTGATCACGAACGCCTCGGTCGGCGAAGGCGACGCTGTACCGCCACTTCGACTCCAAGGACGCTCTCGTGCTCGCGTTCCTCCAGCAGCGCGAGCAGCTCTGGACGAAGAACTGGGTCGAGGCGGAGGCGAGGCGGCGCGGGGAAACGCCGGAGGAGCAGCTACTGGCGATCTTCGACCTCTTCGACGAGTGGTTCCAGAAGGACGACTTCGAGGGCTGCTCCTTCATCAACATCCTGCTGGAGATGAACGACCGCGAGACGGCGATCGGGAAGGCCAGCGCCGACCACCTGACGAACATCCGCTCGATCATCCGCACGCTCGCGGTCGGAGGCCGAGCTGCGCGATCCCGACCAGTTCGCGCACTCCTGGCACATCCTGATGAAGGGCTCGATCGTGGCCGCGGGCGAAGGCGACCGCGAGGCGGCCATGCGCGCTCAGGCGATGGGCCGCCTACTGATCGAACAACACCGTTGAAGCCGGTCGTCGGGATCACGACGTACCTCACGTCCGCGCGCTTCGGCGCGTGGGATACCGACGCGGTGCTCGTGCCTGCCGACTACGTGCGTGCGGTCGAGAGCGCCGGAGGCCGGGCGTTGCTCGTGCCGCCGAGCGAGGACGCGCTCGACGGAGACGCTCGACGTCCTGGACGGGCTCGTCTTCTCCGGGGGCTCGGATCTCGACCCGGAGACATACGGCCAGGAGGCGCATCCGGAGACCACCGGCGTCGTGCAGGAACGCGACCGCGGCGAGCTGGCGCTCCTGGAGGCGGCGCTCGCCCGCGACATGCCGGTCCTGGCGGTATGCCGCGGCTCCCAAGTCCTGAACGTGGCCCGGGGCGGCGACCTGGTGCAGCACCTGCCGGAGGTCGTGGGCGACGAGAAGCACAAGCACACGCCGGGTGCGTTCGCCGACCACGACGTCACCGTCGAGCCCGACACGCGGCTCGGCTCGCTGCTCGGAGACCGCGCTCCCGTGAAGTCGCACCACCACCAGGGCTTCGGGCGCCTCGGCGAGGGCTTGCGTGCCTCTGCACGCGCCGAGGACGGAACCCTCGAGGCTCTCGAAGACCCATCCCACCGCTTCGCGCTCGGCGTGCTCTGGCACCCCGAGGCCGGCGAGGACCTGCGGCTGTTCGAGGCGTTGGTCGAGGAGTCGCGCGCCTACCGTGCCGAGCGCCGCGAAGGTGTCGAAAGCCCCAGCGTCCGTTCGTCGTAGGAGCAGGAGGTCAACGACAAGGAGGGACGATGGGTAACGCGGTCACATGGTTCGAGGTCGTCGGCAAGGACGGCCCCGCGCTGCAGAAGTTCTACTCCGACGCGTTCGGCTGGCAGCTTCAGGATCCGGCCAGCATGGGCTACGGGATGCTGATGGAGCCCGACAAGGGCATCGGGGGCGGTGTCGGCCAGGCGCAGGACGGAAACGGTCACGTCACGTTCTGCGTCGAGGTCGACGACCCGCAGGCCGCGCTCGACAAGGTCGAGCAGCTCGGCGGCAAGACGGTCGTGCCGGTGACCGAGATGGAGATGGTCACCTTCGCGCTCTTCAGCGACCCGGAGGGTCACACGGTGGGGATCGTCAAGGCGCAGGACCAGTAGTCGTCCGACGGCCACGGTGGTGTTGAATCCCGCCGTGGCCGTCACCGCCCTCCGCCTCTACGGGGCTACCGCCGCCCGGGTCGCCCGCCGTGGGCGCAGGAAGGCCGCCCGGAGGCGACGAATGCGACCGAGCGCTCCGGTCTTCGTCGTCGGGGCTCCGCGCTCCGGGACGACGTTCATGGGCAACTCGCTCGGGCGGCTGCCCGGGTTCGTGGACCTACGGCGAGGTCGGGCCGCTCAAGGTCGCGATCGACGAGCTCGCGGCGCTCCCGGAGGAGGAGTCGGCCCGGCGCTTCCAGCAAATCCTCGAGCGCGTGCGCCGACTGGGCCTGGCCCGCCGCCTCCGCGCGGTCGAGCAGACCCCGGAGACGAGCTTCGTGCTCGGCGCCGCGCTGCGGCGCGTACCCACAGGGCAAGGCGGTACACATGGTTCGCGACGGGCGCGACGTCGTCTGCTCGCTCCTCGAGAAGGGTTGGCTCCGGCGGAGCGCGGCGGAGCGGACGACGTGGGAGCCCCTACGGCGAACACGCGCGCTCGTGGGTCGAGCCGGAGCGCGTGCCGGAGTTCCAGGCCGCAAGCGAGGCGACCCGGGCCGCCTGGGCCTGGCGCCGCTACCTCACCGCCGCCAGGGCCGGCGCGCCCGAGGCCACGATCGAGGTGCGCTACGAGGACGCTGGCCGCCGACCCGGACGCGGACCGCCGCCAGGGTCGCCGAGCACATCGGCGTCGACGCGGCCGAGCTGGCGAAGCCACTTCGCGACGTCCATTCCGGAGTCCGTCGGACGCTGGCGCCGCGACCTCACGGACGAGCAGGTGGCAGACGTCGAGGCCCAAGCCGGCCCGCTTCTGCGCGAGCTCGGCTACTCCTGATGTTCCGGCTCCCGGCCGAGCTCATCCCGACGATCCCGGAGCCTGCTCGGGTCGTGCTTCGCAATGCGGTCTGGACCTACGGAAGGCAACGGCCGCCGTGCGGCCGCTTCCCGACTTCCTCATCCTCGGGGCCCAGAAGGCCGGCACGACCGCCCTCTACGCGTACCTGCGCCGCCATCCCGAGATCACCGGCCCGTCCTGGAAGGAGGTCAGCTACTTCGACCGGCACTACGCGCGAGGCCCGAACTGGTACCGCGGCAACTTTCCGAACCTCCCCGCAGCCGTGGCGAGCTGGTCGGCGAGGCGAGCCCGAGCTACCTCTTCCACCCGCTCGGCCCGGAGCGAGTCAGGGCACTCGTGCCTGAGGCGCGCCTGATCGCGCCTCGTCCGCGACCCGGTCGACCGCGCGCTCTCGCACTACAACCACGAGCTCAGCACTCGGCCGCGAGCCGCTCTCCTTCGAGGAGGCGCTCGCCGCGGAGGAGACGCGCCTCGACGGCGAGGTCGAGCGGCTGCACGCTCGAATCCGCGCTACTTCAGCCAGGCGTGGTGGAGCCACACCTACAAGGCCCGCGGCCGGTACGCCGAGCAGCTCGAACGCTGGCTCGCTGTCTTCCCTCGCGAGCAGCTCCTGATCCTCCCGAGCGAGGAGCTCCTCTCCGAGGCCGAGCGGGCACACGCGCAGGTGCTCGAGTTCTCGGCGCCCCACCGCACCGGCTCGACGCCTACCCGCGCGTTTTCGAGCGCAGCTACGAAGGCATGAAGCCGGAGACGCGGGCGGAGCTCGCCGCCTAGTTCGCGGAGCCGAACCGGCGGCTCTACGAGCTGCTCGGCCGCGACCTCGCCTGGACGTAGCGCGGCGCCGCACGGCAACGTCGCCGCGAAGGCTGAGCAGGCAGACGACCGCCAGGAGCAGGTACGGGAGCGAGTTGCCGGCGACCTCGGCCAGCCATCCGCCCAGCGCGGGGCCGACGACGTTGCCTGCCGCCCAGGCGCCGTTCATCGCGCCGAAAGCGAGCGGGCGCGATGTGCCGTGTCGCTCCGCCGCGTCGGTCAGCAGCGCCATCCCCGGGGTGTAGAAGGCGCCGTAGGTCGACTCCGGCCGACAACGCACCAGCGCGGCGACGAGCGGAGCCGAGTCTGCCATCGCGAAGGCGAGCGAGACGACGATCGAGCCGAGGAGCGCGACGCGGACCGGCAGGAGGCAGGCCGCGCGTGTCGGTGAAGCGGCCGAGCAGTGGGTTCAGCACCACCTCGACTCGCGGCCGTCGCAGGAAGACGGCGCCGATGGCGACACCGCCCCAGCCGTCGGCGTGCAGCGTCAAGGGCACGAGCACGGCCAGCACCCGAACAGAAGCGCCGGCAGGACGAGTAGCCAGAGCCCACCGAGCAGGCCGCCGGTCGGCGCGCCGCAGCGCGGAGAGCGGCTGAGGCTGCGGTTGCACTCCCGGCGTCGCGAGCACCCAGGCGCCGAGCACGATCCCGAGCACGCTCGACGCCGACGAACGTCGCCCGCACGCCGGCCACGGTCGCGACGGCGCCGAGCACGGGGCCGAGCAGCGCGCCGAAGACCGCCGCGCCCATGGTGGCCCCGATCAGCGCGCCGCGGCGTCGCGCGCGGGGCCGCGGCGACGAGCCAGGCCAGGGCGCCCGACCACGAGAACGCGCTGCCGATTCCCTGCAGCAGCCGGGCGGCGCCCAGCATCCAGACGTCGTGCGAGGCGCGAACGCGAGGCTCGCGACGGCCGTGAGCGCCACTCCGCCCAGAGCCGCCTGCTTCGGCCCGAATCGCGATGCGGCCAGCCCGCCTGGAACCGACGCCGCCAGCACTCCGGCCGCATACGACGCCGAGAGCACGCCGGCCGCGCCCTTGGACAGGCCGTAGTGCGAGACGAAGTGGCGGCAGCAGGGGCGCGAGGGCCGCGAAGAAGCATGATGTCGAGCGCGACGATCGAGCTCAAGAGCAGGACGAGGCGGCGCATCTTTCGACGGTATCAAAGCGGGTTTGCGCCTCAACTTCGTGGCGCCCGGCACGATCTTCCGCTAACCGGTTGTCAGGTTTGGCGTCTAACGCCTCTCGGAACAGGTCGTTACGACCAGGCCACAGAAGCATGGCTACCGCGCCGCCCGCGGACACGCTTCTTGTCGAGCCGATCAGTGTCGGGCTCCGGAGGAGGGGTCTCTGCGGTGAATCAAAAACGTGCTGCTTCTACCTGTGCTTGCTGGTCCTATCGCTGGCCGTCGCGGCCGGCGGCATCCGCCCTCGCGGCGGCGACTCACTGGCCGCCCAAGAGGCCGGCGTTCCCGCCGAAGCCTGCAGGATCGCGGTCATGCGGCATGTCAACCCGGCGGCTGACCCGGCGGCTGCGCGCACGACGTGGCGCTGGCAGGCCCTGATGGGCTGCACCGCAGCCCGCTCCTCGGGCGCGCTCGACACGCGCCGTGCGCTGCTCTACTGGCGCCATCAGGTGCGGTACGTGCGCCGGGTCGCGGCTCGCCCGCCGCACAGGCGCGGCTGGCTCTGCATCCATCGCTTCGAGGGCGGCTGGAGCGATCGGAAGCGACCCGTACTGGGGCGGCCTGCAGATGGACCGGGGCTTCATGCTCGCCTACGCGCCGCGGCACCTCCTGCGCCGAGGTTGGGCCGACCACTGGACTCCGCTCGAGCAGATGTGGGTCGCGGAGCGCGCCCATCGCAGCGGGCGCGGCTACGGCGCCTGGCCGAGCACCGCCGCGGTCCTGCGGCCTCCTCTGAGCTCGATTCGCCGGCGGTCGGCGCGATTGCCTTATCGTTTCGCTAGGGCTGACAAGCCCGCGATCGGGTAGGACGCACGAGCATGAGCGACATCACGAGAGAACAGATCGACGCGCTGATCGCACACGGCGAAGCGGGAGGGCTGCCTCAACCTCTCGGAGCTGGACGAGTTCGTCCAGGAGCACGAGCTCGAGGACGACGACGCGCGCGGGCTCTACGAGCAGCTCGAGGAGCGGGCGATCGAGGTCAGCGACGACTGCGGCCGTGAGAGCGAGAAGAGCACCTACGTCAACGGCGACCTCGCCGTCGCGACGACCGATGCGCTGCAGCTCTTCCTCAACGAGGCCGGACGCTGGCCGCTGCTGACGAAGGAGGAGGAGGTCGAGCTCGCCAAGCGGATCGAGCGCGGCGACGACGAGGCCAAGGAGCGGATGATCAACTCGAACCTGCGCCTGGTCGTCTCGATCGCGAAGCGCTACCAGGGCCACGGCTCTCGCTCCTCGATCTGATCCAGGAGGGGATCATCGGCCTGATCCGCGCGGTCGAGAAGTTCGACTGGCGCCGCGGCTTCAAGTTCTCGACGTACGCGACCTGGTGGATCCGCCAGGCCGTGCAGCGCGGTGTCGCGAACAAGTCGCGCACGATCCGGATCCCGGTGCACATCGCCGACCGCGAGCAACGAAGATCGCGCGCGCCGAGCGGGCGCTGGTCGCCGAAGCTCGGGCGGCAGCCGACCGACGAGGAGATCGCCGAGCACGCGAAGCTGCCGCTGAAGCAGGTGCGCGAGGTGCGGCAGGCGGCGCGGGCGATCACGAGCCTCGACAAGCCGCTCGGCGTCGAGAGCGAGGGCGCGCTCGGCGATCTCTTCGCACGCCGAGCAGGCGCCGAGCCGGAAGAGGAGCTGACGGTCAGCCTCGGAGCAGGACGTCCTGCGGCGCGCCGTGGCCCAGCTGCCGGATCGCGAGCGCGAGGTCGTCGAAGCGCCGCTACGGCCTGAACGGCGACCGTGACCCCGCCTCGCTCGAGGCGATCGGCCGCGAGCTCGGGCTGACGCGCGAGCGGGTCGCGTCAGATCGAGGCGCAGCGCGCTCGAGCAACTCGCCGTCAACCGCGAGATCGAAGCGCTGAAGGTCGCCTAGCCGCCCGGGATGACGACGCTCGCCCCCGCCGAGGTCGAGGTCGAGCAGCCGCGCGGAGGCGACGAGCCCGAGCACGACCGGCCGTGGATCGTGATCGTCTGGAACGACCCGATCAACCTGATGTCGTACGTGACGCTCGTGTTCCAGAAGCTCTTCGGCTACAGCAAGCGCCAAGGCGACGCAGCTGATGCTCCAGGTCCACAACGAGGGCAAGGCGGTCGTCTCCAGCGGCACGCGCGAGAAGGCCGAGCACGACGTCGCGCGCCTCCACGGCGCACGGGCTCTGGGCCACGATGCAACGCGACTGATGTGGAACCAGCCGCGAATCGAGCGCACCGGCGACGGCGACTACGCGGTCCGCCTCGCCAGAGGGCGAGCGCGAGCTCCTACGTCGGCTCCCCGAGGAGCTGCGGGCCGTGCTGCGAGCTCGCGCCGGAGGACCCGGCGCTGCGCCGACTCTTCCCCGCACCTACGAGGACGACCAGGACGAGGCCGCCTACCGGGAGCTGATGGGAGACGAGCTCCTGAACGGGCGCCGGCGCGCGCTTCAGCGTCTCGCCGAGACCGCTGACGCGGAGCGCCTCAGCGCCGAGGCAGGCCCAGGCGTGGCTGACGGCCCTGAACGACCTGCGACTCGTGCTGGGCACCCGCCTGGACGTGAGCGAGGAGAGCCTGCTCGAGACCTGCCGGACGACGACCCGCGCGCGCCCGACCTGGCGCTGTACGCGTACCTCTCCTGGCTGCAGGAGCAGGTGATCGAGGCGATGGCGGGGAACTCGCGCTAGGTTCCGACGACCTGGACGATCCAGCGGCGGTCGCGCTCGCGGTCGAGCTCGAGGAAGAGCACGCGCTGCCAGGTGCCGAGGCAGAGCTCGCCGTCGCGCACGGGGATCGACTCGCCCGCGGTGCCGAGCAGCATCGCCATGCAGTGCGAGTGGCCGTTGCCGAAGTCCATGTCCTCCGGGCAGATGTTCTCGGTGCGCCGGTCCCAGTCGTCGTGCGCGTAGTAGGTCTCGCTCGGCACGAGGCGCTTGAGCATGTTGGCGAAGTCCTCGAGGAAGCCGCTCTCGAACTCGTTCACCCGCACGCAGCACGTCGTGTGGGGTGAGTAGACGCAGGCGATCCCGTCCACGACGCCGCTCTCACGGACGGCATCGGTCACCTCTTCGGTGATGTCGCGGACGGCCAGGCCGCCGGTGGTCCGGAGCTGTCGCTCGTGCTGGAAGACCTTCACCGTTCGACCACCCTCCTTCGTGGACGGCCGCGGGAGCGCGGGCGGCTCTATTGTGAGGGTTCGGCGGCGCGGAGTCGAGCCGAACTGTCAGCTGACGGTGATGGTGCCCGTCATCCCGAGTTGTCTGTGGTTGAGAAGGGGGCAGTACATCTCGTACTTGCCGGACTTCTGAGGTCGACCAGTGAAAAGAGCCCTTCCTCGCCGAAGGTGATGTCCGGGCCCGTTTTCTCAACGCCGTTGCCCTCGATCTCGAGGCTGTGCGTCTGAGCACCCTCGTTGTGGAGCTCGAAGGTGTAGGAGCCCGGCTTCGGCAGCGTGATGTTCGCAGGCGTGATCGTGAAGTCCTTGAGGGATGATCGTCACCCGTTGCTGCCGATGACGCCCGCCGTCTCGCCGAGGTGCCCTTGGTTGGGGTTGCCGGTGCCGCCGCTCGTGCCGCCGCACCGACGAGAAGCAGCGCAAAGGGGATCAGGAGCAGAAGCCGTTTCATGGCGCGGAAGCATACGCCAATCACGGAGACGTGGCTTCCGAGATACCCTCGCGCACGCGGGCCCGTAGCTCAGCTGGTCAGAGCAGCGGACTCATAATCCGTGCTGGTCCCTGGTCTCGAATCCAGGCGGGCCCATCGCCACTTAGTCTCGGATCGTTGCGAGCAAGTTCTACAGGCCCGTTCATAACGGCGGCAGACCTCGGCGCAGATGCGGCAGTGCTCGTGCTGGGAGGCGTGCTTCTCGCTCACTGCCTCGGCGAGGACGCCCGACAGAGTCACCGCGCAGGCTCGATCTCCGCACGGAGGACGCCGAGGTCGGGCTCGGTCTGCCTGATGAGGATGCGGCCGGTGGCCTCGCAGGCGTCGGCGCAGTCGAGGCAGAGTCGAATGCAGCGGACCATCTCCTGCCACGTCCGGCTCTGCGAGGTCGGCGTCGGCGCAGCTCGTGCACGTCGCCGCGCAGTCGATGCACTCCTCGATGCAGCGCAGCAGCAGGTCACGATCGAGAACGCTGGAGCGCGGGTGTGCCTCGAGCATGTCTCGAACCGTCATATTCCCCTCCCCTTTTCGAGCGGTCGAGTCAGGTTCTAACATCCGCCCGCAAGCAGGCGAGAGGCTCCGGCAAACGGTACTGGCGAGAGCGAATTGCGCCTGGATTCGGCGCCGGGCTTCGGGTCGTGGGAAGCACCCGGGCGCTCGGCCCGCCGCCCGGCCCCTTGAAGCGGCTGGATGCCGGGGCGCGCCTTCGTCGTATGACTTGACGTAACCCGGCGGAATCCCGCCGCCTCGCCGCCTGTGTCGATCTCGCGGCCGGAGCGTGCCGCCGCCAAAACCGTCGAGATTCTCTGCGGGCCGCCGAGCAGCGTGCGTGGAGTTCCCGCGTTCAGACGAGCCGGCGCGCAGCCGCTTGCTAAGTCTCTCAGCGTGCCGAGCATCTGGATAGCCGAAGAGTACGCCCGCACTGGCGGCGCCGCCTCCGGGCGTTCGGCTCACCGCCGTTCGAGCAACCCGTTGTCTCAGCTCGCAGCGTAGACCAGCTTAGCGGTGCACGCGAACCGACGGGAGCGCTCCGACTTCGTCCTGACAGGCTCGGCGGCCACCGCGTGCGTCGGTCTCGACCTTCGCGACCGAGCCGATCGGAATCGTCACTTCACGCCGCCCCAGAGATGGCCGCGCTCAAGGATGAAGTGCGTGATCTGTCCTCGCCGTCAACGACGAAGCCGTCCACCTGACCCGGGGCGTGCCCATCCACCGAGGTCACGGCGCTCGAGCGGCGAATCTCCCACCTCGCCCTTCGGGACGCGGTGGTAAGTCAGCCCGACATTCGTGTCGTAGATGGGAAGGGGCCCAGCGGATCGGCCTCGTAATAGGGCAGGGCGAGCACGTCCAGGACGACCAACGTCCCAGTCAGGATCTTGAACAGGGGACTCCGCCGAGCCGCAGGTAGGCGAACTCATGCACAGGCTCGAGCTTGTTCACCTCATCCACGGTGCAGCGAAGCGAGATCTCCTTGGCCCCCTCATCGCCGCTCGCTGCCAGTTCGACCGGGACGAGTCGAGCTCCCGCCCAGCCCTCGTGGCGAGAGCCGAAACGATCCAGATGCAGCCAGGGAAACGCTTGCGCGCTGTAGATCGGATCGATCACCACGATCGGCGGAGCCACCGGCAAGGTGTCGTCGGTGTGCAAAGCGAACAGGCGTCTCGAGCTTTCCGAGTCGCATGGCCGGCTCAGCCGGACCCTACCGCAGGCTGTTAGCCGCGCTTGATGAGATCGAGGACCTGGAGGAGAGAGCGCCCGGACTGCTCGCCGCAGCACAGCGCGCCGCCCTCACCAGCAGTCTGGTATCCCCGCTCGTCGTGCAGGGGATCGTGAGCCTCGTCGCCGACGCTCAGCCGCCTCCTGGTCGAGAATCCGGATTCCGCGCTCCATCGCCACGGGCCGGAGCGCCGCCGACCCCGGCGTGGTACGGGTTGTCGAGGAACCACAGGAGCAGCAGCGTCGACGAGATCACGATCGCCACGCCGCCCATCATCGTCGCCTGCACGACGGCGCGCTCGGCGCTGTCGGCGAAGAACAGCATGAACACGAAGATGATCGCCGCGCTGAGCAGCAGCACGATCCAGAGCGGCACCGGGATCACTCCCTCGCCGCCGTGGATCCGGTCGGCCCGCGCATTCTCGCGGTCGGAGCGCTGGTCGAGCCACTTCGCGAACGCAGCCTGCTCGGCGGCGGACCGCGGCTCGACCGTCTTGAGGGTGCGGAACGTGGCGACGCCCCACGGATTGGCCGTGTCGCCGAGCGTGCCCGCCTCCATCTGCGGCCACTCCTGGTGGATCACCGTCCGCGCGTAGCAGACGAGCTCGCCCGAGAGGGGGCACGAGCGGCGACCGGGAAGAACTGCGCCGTCTCGAACTGCTGCGTGACGATCTGCGCCTCCGTCTCGGCGCCGCTGCGCGAGGTGTCGTAGCTCTCGAACGCGAGGAAGACGACGAACCCGAGGAGGACGGCGAACCCCGTCGCGAGCACGCCGAAGACCCCGGCGGCGCGGTCACCGTCCTCGAAGTAGCTTCCGGCCGGGGCTCGTCGGCGGACGAGCAGCATCGCCGTGATCGCAAGCGCCGTGACGCCCGCGACGATGAGGCCTGCCCAGAGGAGGTTCACGACGTCCCCACCGGAAACCCGGGGACTAGTCCCGACCATTGGTGTTCGGCGAGGAGGAAGCAGAGGCCGGCCGCTATCCGGACGATTCGCATCTCGTAGCGACTGACCTTGCCCTCGCCAACGGTCAGCTGATGCTTCGGTCGCGCTCATAGGCCACCTCGCCGCCCCCTTCAGGCGGTAGACCTCGTGCACTTCGCAGGCGACGCGGCCATCACCGTGTTCCACCCAGTCGCCCTCCTCGAACTCCACATCGAGCTTTTCTCGACGGCTTTCCCCAGGTCAGCTCTGTGCCTTGATCGCAGTCGATCCCCTGCAGCGTGCGCTGCGGAGTGACCCACTCGATGTCGTAGGCCAGGGGAGTGCGTAGGCAGCCTCACGTTCTCCCGTCTGGAGAGCGACTTCGATGGCTGTTCGAAACTGGCTAGCGGTTTCGAGATCGGCGTTAGCCATGGCTGTGCTCCAGCTCAGTCGGATTGATTGCCGCCGCTACCTAGCGTGATCGTCGGGAGCAGCCCGCGCATCATCCAATTGGAACGAAGCGGCCTTTGACGTCCAACCGACTCCGTTGAGCGGCTCACGAGCCGATCGTGTCCGAGGACGCCAGCCTGCGGCCCCGGGCGCTTCGTCTTTCACCCGGAGTGGACGATGCGTCGAGCTGCTCGACAAGCGAAAGTGATCGAGTCCAAGGCACGGTCGATTGAAGGGAGACCACGTGGCAATCGGACCAGTTCAACTCATCGTGCTCGGCTTCAGCCACCCCGAGTTCCACGGCGAGATCATCGCCGAGCTCGAGCGGCTGCGCGAGAGCGACACCGTGCGCGTGATCGACGCGCTGGCCGTCCACAAGGACGCGGACGGAGAGATCGAGGTGCAGCACCTGAGCAACCTCTCCAAGGACGAGGCGATCGAGCTCGGCAGCAACGATCGGCGCGCTGATCGGCCTCGGCATCGAGGGGAGGAGGGCGCGATCGCCGGCGCCGAAGCCGGCGCCGAGGCGGGCGCCGACGGCATCGAGCGCCTTCTCCGACGAGGACGCCTGGGACGTGCTCGAGGAGATCCCCAACGACTCGGCCGCCGCGCTCCTCCTGATCGAGCACCACTGGGCCGTTCCGCTGCGCGACGCGATCGCGCGCGCGGGCGGTTTCCGCATCAGCGACGGGTTCATCAGCCCGCTCGACCTCGATCGAGATCGGGCTGATCTCGGCGCGAAGAGGCGCAAGGAGCTCCACGACATGGAGAAGAAGGGCGCGGCAGAGCGGCTGGCGCCACGACAGGAGGAGGTTCCCGATGATGGGATCCCGCAGGGTTGCACGGCGCACCAGTCGCCGGGTCGCCCGCCGGCGCTAGCCGACGGCACGGCGTATCGAACACGCCTAAAACCGCTTAACCAAGCAGAACGCTAAAGATTCAGGCCCTCGGGCCGATGCTTCCGCGCATGAGGGTTGGCGTCTCAAACAGCCCCCGTGCGGCCGAACGCTGGATCGACCGCTGGCTTGACGCATGCAGCGAACTCGCGGAGCTCGAGCGGTCCAACCCGATGACCGACGCCGTGATCGACGAGATCGACGGCCGGATGATCCGCATCGGCGACAAGTGGCTCGCCGACTTCGCCTCCTGCAACTACCTCGGTTTCGACCTCGACCGGGAGATCATCGACGCGGTTCCCGAGTATCTCGCGCGCTGGGGAACGCACCCGAGCTGGTCGCGCCTCCTCGGGCAGCCCCGTCCTCTACGAGCAGATCGAGGAGCAGCTTCGCGAGCTGCTCGGGCGCGAGGACGCTGCTCGTCCTTCCGACGATCACGCTGATTCACATGTCGGTGATCCCCGTCCTCGCGGGTGGCGGCACGATCTTCCTCGAGAAGCGCGCCCACAAGACGATCTATGAGCGGCTGCCAGCTGGCGGCTGCCCGCGGCGCCACGGTCAAGCAGTTCGGCTTCGAGGACGTCGACGATCTCGGAGCGCCTGTTGAAGGAGAACAACCCGGCCCTCGCCTGATCTGCATCGACGGCGTCAACAGCATGACCGGCAACGCCGCCGACGTCGAAGGCTTTCGCTCGGCTCGCGCGCGAGTACGACGCGCTGCTGTACGTCGACGACGCGCACGGCTTCGGCGTCATCGGCGAGCGCACGCCGGACGAGACCAGCCCGTACGGCATGACGGGGCAACAGCATCGTCCGGCACGTCGGCGAGAGCTACGACCACGTCGTGCTGGTCGCGGGCCTCTCGAAGTCCTACTCGTCGCTCGCCGCGTTCCTCGCCTGCCCGCCGGAGCTGAAGCGCCTGCTCAAGACCGCCGCGCCGCCGTACCTGTACTCGGGGCCTTCGCCCGTCGCGTCGCTCGCGACCACGCTCTCGGGCCTCGCGGTCAACGACGAACGCGGTGACTCGATCCGCGCCGATCTCTGGCGCAAGACCGATCTCGTCCTCGAGTGCCTCGACCGGCTCGGCGCACACACGCCGAACCGATCCGGCTTCCCGATCATCGAGATTCCGCTCGCCCGGCACGAAGACGTCGACGCCGTCGGGAGATTCCTGTTCGAGAACGGGATCTACGTGACCCTGGCCGCCTATCCGCTCGTGCCGAGGACGAGGTCGGCTTCCGGGTCCAGGTCACCGCGGCGAACAGCAACGCCGAGATCGAGCAGCTGGTCGACGTCCTCGGCCGGCTTGCGAACGGCTTCGACCTTCAGCCCTCGAGCAGCGGGAAAAAGCGAGCGGCCTGATGCGCGCACTCTGCGGCAACTGGCGCAACTCTGCGTGGGCCTGGTACCTGGCCGCGACCGGCGTGCTCGCCGCGCTCTACCTCTTCGTGCCGCCGCTGAAGGGCGCCGGGCCGCTGATCAACGTCCTGGGCTTCTCCGGGTGGCGGCCATCGTGACGGGAATCCGGATCCACCGGCCGAAGGCGCGCGCCGCCTGGTGGCTGTTCGTCGTGGGCAGTTCCTCTTCTTCAGCGGCGACCTCTACACCTACACCTATCCCAACGCCTCGTTCCCGTCGATCGGCGACGCCTTCTACCTGGCTGGTCTACCCGGCGCTGATGGCGGGGATGCTCGTGCTCGTCAGGCGGCGGAACCCACGCCGCGATCCGCGCAGCTCTGATCGACGCGGCGATCCTGACGATCGGCATCGGCCTGCATCTCGTGGGTCTTCCTGATCGCACCGAACATCCACCTTCCGGGCTCTCCTGGCTCGCCAAGGCGGTTTCGGTCGCGCTACCCGCTCGGAGACGTCCTGCTGCTCGCCGCGGCCATCCGCCTGGCGGTCGACGCCGGCAGGCGCGCGCCCGCCTTCTACTTCCTCGTCAGCAGCATCGTCTGCCTCCTGGCGACCGGACTCTGCCTACAACTACGCGATCCTCAAGGACACCTACTCCCACAGCCAGCTGATCTACGACGCCGGCTGGATCCTCTACTACCTCCTCTGGGGCGCCGCGGCACTGCACCCGTCGATGCGCGTGCTCGAGGAGCCGGCGACCGATTCGCGGCGCTCGGCTCACTTCGGCCCGGCTCGCTCTGCTCGGCGCCGCATGCCTGATCGCGCCGTCCATTCGCTTCTTCCAGTCGATCGACAACGCCGACGTGCTCGTCCTCATCGTCGCCTCGGCCGTGCTCTTCCTGCTCGTCGTCACGAGGATGGCCGGGCTCGTCCGCCAGGAGGAGCGCATCGTCGACCGCGAGCGGACGCTGCGAACTGCAGGTGTCGAACTCGTCGGCGCAGCCGGCCACGAGCAGATCTACGAGGCGGCGACCGTCGAGCGTGCGCCGTCTCCTCGGCGACGAGTCGCCGGTGCGGCTGGCGCTCGTCGGGGAAGAAGGCCCTAGGGTCGTCGGCTCGTCCGACGGGGACACCTGGAGCCTGTCGGAGACCGACATTCGACTGGCTGCGCAACCACTCGACCGCCGACCGGATCCCGTACGCCGAGCTGCCACAGCAGGCTCGAAGCGACCTGCGGCTCGACGGCGGCCACACCGTCCTGATCGTCCCGCTCTCCATCCAGTCCGAGGTGCGCGGTCTCCTGGTCGTGTGCTCGGCCGTCGAGGTGCGGGTCGAGGTCGCACGCTCGTTCGAGGCGCTGGGCCTCCAGGTCTCGCTGGCCGTCGAGGGCGCGTCCCTCGCCGAGGATCTTCACCGCAGGCAGAGCGAGGCCCGCTTCCGGTCGCTCGTCGCTCACTCCAGCGACTTGATCACGCGTTCTCGACGCCAACGGCATCGTCACCTACCAGAGCCCCTCGATCGAGCGCGTACTCGGTTATCGGGCAGACGAGGTGGAGGGGACCCAGTTCGGCTGGCTCCTGAGCGAAGCCGACCGGTCGCGCCTCGACCAGCTCGTCGCCGGCGACGGCGGCGGCAGCACCGACGCGCACACCTTCGAGTGCTCGCTCGTCCATCGCGACGGCACGTCGCTCCGGTTCGAGGTGCAGCACACCGACCTGCTCCAGGACGAGCACGTCGGCGGCATCGTGCTCAACGGCCGCGACGTCAGCGAGCGGCAAGGCGTTCGAGGAGCAGCTCGCCCACCAGGCCTTCCACGACCCGGTCACGAACCTCGCGAACCGCGCGCTGTTCTCGACCGCGTCGAGCACGCGCTCATGCGCTCGCAGCGCGGGTTCCCGGACATCGCGATCGTCTTCATCGACCTCGACGACTTCAAGACGGTCAACGACAGCCTCGGCCACGCCGCCGGCGACCACGTCCTCCAGGAGGTGGCCCGCCGCCTGCAGATCGCCGTGCGCCCGACGGACACCGTCGCCCGCTTCGGCGGCGACGAGTTCGCGGTGCTCCTCGAAAGCGTGAACGACTCCGCCCAGGCCGCGGATGCAGCCGCCAGGATCCTCCATGCCCTCGAGATCCCGCTCGAGATCGACGGCAAGCAGGTCTTCCCGCGCGCGAGCATCGGCATCTGCCTCGTCGACCGCGAGAACGAGAGCCCCGAAGCGGCCGAGCTGCTGCGGAACGCGGATGTCGCGATGTACATGGCCAAGCGCGACAAGCAAGGGCAGCTACCGGGTCTTCGAGCCGACCATGCACGAGCGGGTCGTGGAACGGCTCGAGCTGCGGTCGGAGCTGCAGCACGCGATCGACGAAGACCAGCTGGCGCTTCACTACCAGCCGGTCGTGCGGCTGGAGGGCCACGAGATCCTCGGCGTGGAGGCGCTTCTGCGCTGGATGCACCCGACTCGAGGCACGATCCCGCCGAACCAGTTCATTCCGCTCGCCGAGGAGACCGGCCTGATCATCCCGATGGGCCGCTGGGTGCTCGAGACGGCCTGTGCCGAGGGCGTGCTCCTCCACACGCGATTCCCGCGTCCAGAGCCGCTCGCGATGAGCGTCAACCTGTCGGTGCGCCAGCTCCAGTCGGACTCGATCGTCGCCGACGTGCGCAGCGCGCTCGAGACGAGCGGCCTGACGCCGGGCGCGCTCGTGCTCGAGATCACCGAGTCGGTGATGATGGCCGACACGGACTTCGCCGTGCAGCGGCTCTGCGAGCTGAAGGCGCTCGGAGTCCGGCTCGCGATGGACGACTTCGGCACCGGCTACTCGTCGCTGAGCTACCTGAGCCGGTTCCCGGTCGACATCCTCAAGATGGACCGGTCGTTCGTCGGCTCCGGCGAGAACGTCGCGCTGCAGTCGGCGATCATCGCGCTCGGAGCCAGCCTCGAGCTCGAGGTGGTCGCCGAGGGGATCGAGCTTCCCGAGCAGGAGCGGTCTCTGCACGATCTCGGCTGTGAGCTCGGGCAGGGCTTCCTCTTCGCTCGCCCGATGGGGCCGCCGGAGCTCTTCGAAGTTCCTCGCGGGGCGGCCCGAGTGGGCCGCGACCGACGCCGACCCGGCGTCCAATGCAGCATAGTCACGAGGCGCTCGACCGCCCGGGCGGGTTCGCCAAGGCGGGGCTCCTGTCGCCCGCTGCGCCATCGCGACTTCCGCGTCCTCTGGGCCGGGATGGCCGTCTCGCTGCTCGGCGACGGCATCTTCCTGATCGCGATCGCCTGGGAGACCTACGCCCTCTGGAACGCTCCGGCGGCGCTCTCGATCGTCGGGATCGCGATGACGGTGCCGACGGTCGTCTTCCTGCTCGTCGGCGGCGTCCTCAGCGACCGCCACGACCGCAGGCGCCTGATGCTCGCGGCAGACGCCGTGCGTGCCGCGGCGGTCGCCTGCCTCGCCGTGCTCGTCTTCGCCGGATGCGCTTCAGCTGTGGGAGCTGGTCGTGCTCGTCGCCGCTTTACGGCGCCGGCACTGCATTCTTCACGCCAGCGTTCGAGGCGATCGTCCCCGACCTGCTGCCCACGCAGCGACCTCGCCGCCGCGAACTCGCTCGACCAGTTCGTCCGCCCGATCGCGCTTCGCCTCGCCGGCCCGCTGCTCGGGGCTTGCTGGTCGCGCGCCGGCGCCGGCCTCGCCTTCGCCGTCGACGCGGCTTCGTTCGCCGCCTCGGGCATTGCGGTGCTCGCTGATGCGGTCGACGCGACCGGTGCTGCCGCGCCGTCGCGTCTCGCACGCAGGCGCGGTGCGGGAAGGCCTCTCGTTCATCCGCAAGCGCGTCTGGCTCTGGGGGACACTCGTCGCAGCGGCGGCGGCGTACCTCGTCTTCCTCGGCCCGAGCGAGGTGCTCCTCCCGTACTTCGTGAAGAACGAGCTGCACGCATCGGCCGGAACGCTCGACTGGTGCTTCGCCGCAGGAGGGCTCGGAGCCGTCGGAGCGGCGCTCTGGATGGGCCACCGGGGCCATCCACGCCGCGACGTCACCGTCATGTACGCGACCTGGACGCTGGCGACGCTGGCGATCGCCGGCTACGGGCTCGCCACCGCCGCCTGGCAGCTGATGCTCGCGTGCCTGCTCTTCAACGCGCTCGAGACCGCGGGCACGATCGTCTGGGCAACCGTCAAGCAGCACCACGTGCCGAGCGCGATGCTCGGCCGCGTCTCGAGCCTCGACTGGCTGATCTCGATCGGCCTGCTCCCGATCTCGTTTGCGCTGACCGCACCGGTCGCCGGCGGTGCTCGGAGTGCGGGCGACGCTCGTGGGGGCCGGGATCGTCGGCGGAGCGATCACGCTCGCCGCCTTGTTCCTGCCGGGGATGCGGGACATCGAAGACGTGCAGGGGCCGCAGGAGCAGTGCTCGGGCCCAAGCGGACCGTTCCCTCCACGAATTGACCGGCTACTTGAAGATGTTGACGGCGCGGGCTGCGACCAGGAGCACCGTCACCGCTGAGACCACCGACTCCGACAGCATCAGCAGCTTCGCCCAGCGGGTGAGCGGCAGCACGTCGGTGGGCGAGAAGGCGATCGAGTTCGTGTACGAGACGTAGATGTAGTCGAGGAGTTCTGGCTGCCATCCCGGCTGGGCGAGCTGCGGGCTGTCCAGCTGGGGGAACTGGAAGTCGGGCGGCGGCGGGTCGGGCTCGAGCCGGCGTACGGGGCCGCCGCGGTCGAACTCCCAGTACCAGAGGCCATAGGTGATCACGTTCGAGTTCAAGACGATGAGCGCCTTGAGCAGGAGCTGCGCGCCGCTCTTCTCGTCACCTTGGATGAGCGACGCGATCACGGCGAGCAGAAGCAAGGCGTTCCCGAGGCTGATCAGTCCGAGCAGCGCGAGCGCCACCGTGCGGCGGCGACCCAGCTGCTCCAGGCGCTGGCGAGGGCGGCGCAAGGCAAGCGGAAGCAGCAGTACAAGCTCGGGCCCGGCCGGGATCAGCCAGACCCACCACGGTAGGCCCCAGAGCGTCCAGTCCTGAGTGAGACTGACGATCGCGAGCACTACCTGGGCGACGATCACGAGGGCGATCGCGGGCGCAGCCTCCCAGCTGGACTCGACCTCCTCTTCGTGCAGTTCGTGACCGACCACCAGCGGATTGTGCGAGCCCGAGTCGGACGTGTCTTTCGCGGGGTCGAGCAAGCGCAACATTCGTGACGAGTTCACCGAGGAAGGCTTCCCCTCGGCCGGCGCCGGCTACCTGCCCCGCCGTAGGCCTGCCGGCCTAGGAGAGCGCCACGAGGCGCGTCGCGGTCGCCTTGAACGACGCGAACGCGGTCCGGCCGGGCTCCAGCGCGAGCCGCTCGGCCGAGGCCGCTGTGACTTCTGCGGTCAGCGGCCCGATTCGGACGCGCAGGCGGTTTCCGACCTGCACCACCGAGCGCCACCTCGCCGCTCGAGGAGATTGAGCGCCGAGCCCTCCGCCGGTACACTGGCCGAGCGAGACGTCCCAGGGATGGACCACCACGCCGACCTCTCCCTCGGCGGCGTCGGTCGAGTAGACGAGGTCGCCGGCCTCGAGGCGAACCGTGGTCAGGCCGTCGCTGTCCGCCGGTCCTCCACCCGTCCGTGGAGGAGGTTCGCGCCGGTGAACGAGGCGACGAACGGGTCGCGGGGCGGGCGATCAGCTCTTCCGGGCTCCCGACCTGGCGTAGCTGGCCGTCGACCAGGACTCCAACCGTCTCCGCGAGGGCGATCGCGTCCTCGTAGTCGTGCGTCACGATCAAGGTCGGCAAGTCGAGGCCGTGCAGGAGCTGCTGGAGCTCCGCTCGCACCGACGCCTTGGTGTGCGCGTCCAGAGCGGCGAGCGGCTCGTCGAGGAGCAGCACGCCGGGACCGCGCGCCAGGGCGCGGGCGAGGGCGACGCGCTGGCGCTCGCCGCCCGACAGCGAGCCGGGCCGCTCCTTCGCGAGGTGCGAGATCCGAAAGCGCTCGAGCAGCTCGTCGACGCGCCCGTTCCGGGAGTAGGCGACGTTCTGCCGGACGGTCAGGTGCGGGAAGAGGGCGTACTCCTGGAACACGAGCCCCACACGGCGCTCCTCCGGGCTTGCGATCGAGGCCCCTGCTCGACGTCGAGCCAGGCCTCGCCGTCGAGCGCCACGCGACCCGAGTCGGGACGGATCAGGCCGGCGATCACGCCGCAGCGACCGATGGTCTTGCCCGGCACCCGACGGCCCGACGAGCGCGACGGCGCGCTCGACCTCGAGCGCGAGCCTCAGCTCGTACGAGCGAAGACCGAGTGCGAAGTCCGCTGAGAGGGTTGCCATCCGGAGACCAGCTTCAAGGAGAGGAGCAGTGCGAAGCTGACGACGACCAGCAGGGCGCCCATCGCGAGCGCGACGTCGAAGTCGGCTTCGAACTGAGCGTAGATCGCAAGCGGCAGCGTCTGGGTCGACCCTCTGCAGGCTGCCGGCGAACATGATCGTCGCGCCGAACTCGCCGAGACCGCGGGCGAACGCCAGCGCCTCTCCGGCGGCGAGCCCGCTGCCTGCCAGCGGCAGAGCCGACGCGGAAGAAGGTTCGCGCCGGGCCGGCACCGAGCGTTCGAGAGGCCGCGACCAGGTTGGGATCCACGCCCTCGAACGACGCGATCGCCGTCCGGACGTAGAACGGCCCTGCGACGAACGCGACCGCGAGCACGACGGCCGTTTGCGTGAAGCCGACGCGTGAGGCCGAAAGCGTCCAGCGTCGAGCCGAGCAAGCCGAAGCGCCCGAGCGCGGCGAGCAGGCCGATCCCCGCGACTGCGGGCGGCAGCACGAGCGGCAGCTCGACCAGCGTCACCAGGACCGGACGGCCGGGGAAGCGACGCGTCGCGAGCAGGTACGCGAGCGGCGTTCCGAAGAGCAGGATCAGCACCTGCGCGATCAGCGTCGTCTTCAGGCTGACGACGATCGCGTCGCGGACGACGGGATTGCCGAGCAGGCGAACGAGCTCACCGGAGGAACGCGGGTGAAGAGCGCCACCACCGGCAGCGCGCAGGAAGCCGAGCCCGACCGCGGCTGCGAGGAAGACAAGGGCAGCCCAGCCTGCCTTGCGCATCGCCGGCTAGTGTGGCGCCTTCGGCTTCACGCGCGGCAGGAAGCCGTATCTGACCAGGATCCTCTGGCCTGTCGGGCCTGTGACCCGCTTCACGAACGCACGGGCCGCCGCCTTGTTCGAGCTCGCGGACACGACGCCAGATCCCGTACTGCACCTTCGGCTGAGCCCAGGCGGGGATCTTGAGCGTGCGGACCTTCCCCGGCACCGTCTTGGCGTCCGTCGAGTAGACGAAGCCTGCGTCGCCTTCGCCGAGCGCGATCTTGGCCAGCACCTCGCGGACGTCGGTCTCACGGCTGACGACATTCGCGAGCACGCTCGTCAGGTCTCATGTTCCTCAGCACCTGCAGCGTGTACGACCCGACGGGGACGGTCGGCCCTGCGATCACGAGCCGGATCCCGTGCTTGCGCAGGTCGTAGACGCTGTGGATGTTCGCGCGGGTTCGACTTCGGGACGATCACGGTGAGCCTGTTCCTCGTGAAGACGACCGGCTTCGAGCAGCGCTTGTCGCTGGTACAGCTGCTCGGGAAGGGTCATGTTCGCCGAGGCGAAGACGTCCGCCGGCGCGCCCAGCCGGATCTGCGCCGCCAGCGTGTTCGAGCCTGCGAACGAGTATTTCGCTCCCGGAGCGATCTTCGGAAACGCGTCGGTGAGCGAGGCGGCTGCGTGGACGGAGACGGTCGCCTTGGAGCTCCCGCTCGCGACGCCGCCGCTTGCGAGCACGATCACGATGAGCGGCGGCTGCTGCGACGGTCTTCATGCGTGCTCCACCATCACCGAGGTGGCCTTCACGACCGCGGTCGCCGGCTCCCCTTCTCGCAGGCCCAGCTCCTCGACGGCGTCGGCGGTCACGATCGCGACGATCCGGACCGGGTCGGTGACGACGAGCTCCACCTGCGCGATCAGGCCGTCGACCTTGACCTCGCTCACCGTCCCGGGAAGCCGGTTCCGGCGCTGAGCTGATCTCCGCTCTGCCTGCCTCGAAGGCGCTCGATCTCTTTCGCCGCCACCAGACGCCGGTTGCGCGCTGTCGCGCGTCGTCTTGATGCGCCCACTGCGATCCCAGCGGCGCAGCGTGTCGAGGCTGATCCCCAGCCGGTGGGCCGCATCGCTCGCGGTGTAGTACTGCCTGGCCACTGCCTCCTCCTCGCCAGCTCGTGTACCGGTCGAGGGCGTTCGAAACCCGGTCGATCGCAAGTGCCTTGGGAAATGCCGGTCCGAGGCGCTCGCCCCGCGCCTCGGCGGTGAACACGCTCAGGTGCTGTGCCTCGCTCGCCGCCGCCCGCGCCGCGGACTGCTTGAGCGCGTTCGCCTCGTAGCCCTCGACCGCGCCGAGGTAGGCGCCGAGGAAGAGCGACTCGAGCCTCGCCCCGAGCCTGGCGATCGACGCACGTGACGCGAACGAGCCCGCGGGTAGGAGAAGTCGACGTCACCGGCCACGGGCGGGACTTGTCCGGCCGAGGTGAGGACGGCCGCGGCCGCGTCGCGGTGCTTCGCCTCGTCTGCGCGGGCGCGCCTCAGCCCCGTGAGTGCGGCCCCATGGACATGCCGCGAGGAGATCGCGGCCGAGTAGAAGTCGAGCGCGAGCAACTCCATCGTCACGAGCAGGCGTGCGTACGCGAGGTCGTTGTCCGACGGCGTGTCCGCGCGCGCGACCGCAGGTGCCAGTCCGAACGCCGAGCCCGCGAGGAGGAGCCCGGCCGCACCGCGCGCTCCTCCGGAGAGCAGCTGTCCCTCTGTCGATGGCCTCGCTCACGGCCGCGCATACTAAGGCAATACCTATGCACGCGTCTCTGAGCGTGTTGCCGGTTGCCTGCGAGCCGCCGAACGTCGAAGCTTCGCGGGTGCCCGAGCAGACGATCCTCACCGTCGACGTCGGCGGCTCGCACGTCAAGCTGCTGCTCTCGCGCGGAGACGAAGAGCGTCGGCGGTTCGAGTCCGGTCCGACGCTCCGGCCGCAGGAGATGGTCGAAGGCGTCTTGGCCCTGGCCTCCGACTGGTCGTACGACGCCATCTCGGTCGGCGTTCCCGCACCGGTAGCGCGACGGCCGCGTCGTCACCGACCCGGTGAACCTCGGCCCCGGCTGGGTGGGGTTCGAGTTCGAGGAAGCGTTCGGCAAGCCGACGAAGGTGTTCAACGACGCGGCGATGCAGGCGCTCGGGAGCTACGAAGGCGGCAAGATGCTGTTCCTCGGCTTCGGTACCGGCCTCGGCTCCTCGCTTGTCGTCGAGGGGGTCGTGGAGCCGCTGGAGCTGGGCCATCTACCTTCCGCAAGGCGACCTACGAGGACTACGTCGGGGAGCGCGGCCGCAAGCGTCTGGGCGGCAAGAAGTGGCGCGAGACGGTGTTCGAAACGATCGAGGAGTTCTCGGCCGCGCTCGAGCCCGACTACATCGTCCTGGGCGGCGGAAACGCGAAGAAGCTCGGCGCGCTGCCGGAGAACGTGAAGCTGGGAGCGAACGAGAACGCGTTCCTCGGCGGCTTCCGGCTGTGGATCCGACGCTCCCGGCGCAAGCCTTGACCCGCTCAGCCCGCAGAGAGGACAATCAACCTCGGTGAGACGCTTCGCCGCAGCCGTTGCCCTGTCCGCCGTGCTCGCCATCGTCGTGGCCGGATGTGGCGCGTCTGCCGAGGAGAAGTGGGCCGGCTCGGTCTGCAGCGACGTCGCCGACTGGAAGAGCCATAATTCAACAGAACTCGGACAACATCACCTCGCAGCTGCAGTCACCCAAGGCGGGAACACTCGCGGCGATCGACGCGGAGATTCAAAAGGCCGTGGACGCCGACCCAAGCAGCTCGCGACCGACCTCAGATCAACAAATCCGCCCGACACTGATGCGGGGAAGCAGGCGAACCAGCAGCTCACTGCACTAGCAACTCAGCTGGACACCACGGTAACGACGGCGAAGCAGACGGTCCAGAGTGTGCCGAAGGACGCCGGACTCAGCGAGAAGGCGCAGAAGCTGGCTCCGCTCGTCCCGGCTGTGAGCCTCGCTCGCCGTCTCGGCTTCTAGCACTCTGGCGGCAATACAAGCGAGAAGCGATGAGCTGAAGAAGGGCTTCGACCAGAGGCCGACTCGTGCAAGCAGTTCCGAACAGCAACTGACGTGATGGGCGTGCCTCCCGCGGGCATCGGCGCCCCGTCCGTCTGACCCGCGCCGCCGATTTACGGTTTTCCGGCGGAGGATCCTGCGAGATGGGAGGCGCGTGTCGGCTGAGCGCGAAGTGGAACATCGAAGGTTGCTCACGGCGGCCGAGGAGGGCCGGCGCAACCGGCGGACCATCGACGCGATCTTGCTGGCGGTGGCGGTGCTGCTCGCCGGCGCTGCGGCGGCGATCGCCACCTCCGCGCCCGAACAGGACAAGGATCTCGCACAAGCGCTGATAACGGTGCTGGGGTGGGCCGCGGCGTTCATGGCGCCTCGTCTTCGTGGCGGCACTCGTGATCGCGCTAGTGATCGTCGTTGGTGTCTTGCTGAGTCGGCGCTGGGCCGCTTGCTCGCGATCTCCTGCTGGCGCTCATGGCGGTGGTCGGCGTCGGAATCCTCCTCGGCGGTCTCGTCGACTCGGACTGGCTAGTGATCGAGCCGCACGTCCTAGTGTCGCGCTGGGGCTTCCCCGAGCTACGGGTCGCCGCGGTCACCGCAGTCGTCACCGTCGCCGGCCCCGAGCTCGTCCGGCCGGTTCGTCTGCTCGCATTCTGGCTCGTCGGGCTTGCCGCTCTCTGGGCGCCGTCGTATCGACGCAGCTCTGCCGTCGGACGCGCTGGCGGCTCTCGCGCTCGGCCTCGGCGCCGGCCTCTTGGTTCGCCTGGCCTTCGGAACCGCAGCGGGTGTGCCGTCGGTAGAGCGAGGTGCGCGTTGCCCTGTCCTCGCTCGGGGTGGAGGTAGACGGCTTGAAGGCCTCGGCCCGGCAACGGATCGGCTCCGCCGCCTACGTCGCGCTCGATCGTGCGGGGCGGCCGTTGAAGAGCGAGGGTCGCTGGGCCGGGACGCGCAGGACGCAGATGATCGTCCGCCGCTGGCGAACGCTTGCCTACCGCGACCCGAGGAGCGTGGCGGTGGAGCCGACTGGAGCAGGTCGAGCACGAGGCACTCGCCACGCTGTTGGCAGCTCAGGGCTCGAGTCCGTGTGCCGGACGTCGTCACGGCCGCACTCGGCCCTGACGGCGTAGCGCTCGTCGTCACGCGCGAGCCTGAGGCGGACCGCTGGGCTTGCCGGCGAGGTCTCGAGCGAGACGCTGCACCAGCTCTGGGAGCGAGGCGGCTCGGCTGCACAAGGCGGGCATCTCACACGGCAGGCTCAATCTGAGCAACGTCATCCTCGTCGAGACCAGCCCGTGCTGCTCGATCTCTCCGCCGGCGACGCTCGGGCGCCCGCAGTCGGCGATCGACATCGACGTGGCCGAGCTGCTCGTCGCCTGCACGGTGCTCGTCGGGCCGGACCGGGCGTTGAAGGCGGCTCTCGACGGCGTTGGCAAGGATGCCGTTGGGACGCGCGCTGCCGTGCCTCCAGCGGGCTGCGCTCACGCCGCACGTGCGCGATCTGGCCCGTACCCACGAGGTGGCGCTGAAGGATCTCCGCCAGGCTGCCGCGACCGCAACAGGTCGCGAAAAGCCCCCGAGCTCGAGCCGCTGAGGCGCGTCAGCGCAAAGAAGCTCCTGATGACGGCGGCTGCTCGCGGTCGCCGCCTACGGGATCATCACCCAGCTCGCCGACATCGGCTTCGGCACGATCGCCGACGAGCTTCGCAGCGCGAGACATCGCGTGGGTCGTCGTCGCGCTGATCCTCGCGCAGCTCACATTCGTCGGCTCGGGGATCTCCGTCCGGGGAACCGTGCTGGAACCGCTGGCGCTGCTGCCGTGCGTCGTCCTGCAGTCGGCGATCAAGTTCATCAACCTGACGGTGCCGAGCTCGGCCGGCCGTATCGCCATGAACCTCCGCTTCCTGCAGCGGATGGGAGTGCCCACGCCGGAGGCGCTCGCGGCCGGCGCGGTGGACGACGCCTCGGAGACCGATCGTGCAGGTGGCTCTCTGCTCCCTGGCGATTCCCTTCGTCAAGGGGAAGATCGACACCAGCCAGCTCCACTTCGGGGCACCCGACGGCGCCTGATCGCGGCGATCGTGATCGCGCTCGTCGTCAGCGTCGCGGTGATGCTGGCGGTCCCGAAGCTCCGCGCCAAGGTCGTGCCGCCGTTCAAGCAAGGATTCACCAGCCTCTGGAGGGTGATCCGCAACCGACGGAAGCGACTGGAGCTCTTCGGCGGAAACGTCGGGTCCGAGGTGCTGTACGCGATCGCCCTGGGCGCCACGTGCCACGCCTACGGCGTCGACCTCTACGCTGGCGCAGCTCATCCTCGTCAACACGGGCGCCTCGGTCCTGTCGAGCTTCATCCCGGTGCCCGGCGGGATCGGAGCCGCCGAGGCGAGCCTCACGGCGGGCCTCGTGGCGATGGGAGTCGACGAGTCCACGGCCTTCGCGATCGCCTTCACCCAGCGGCTCTGCACGTTCTACCTGCCCCCGATCTGGGGCTACTCTCGCTGCGCTGGCTCAGCCGCAAGGCGTACATCTGAGATCGCTCAGTCGCCGCGACGGAGCGAGGCGAGCTCCCGGCGATACGGCTCCGCGCCGTATTCGTGCAGCGGTGGGGCTCGAGCTGGTGCTCGGAAATGTCGCCTCCGCGGCGGACGTAGATCGTCGGGATGATCTGGCCGGCGTCGTCGACCTCCACGCTCGCCGCGACTGCGTCGGGCCCACTCGAGTCGAGGAAGTGCGCGAGCGGGACGACCTCGTCGTCGACGAAGTCGCCGCCCTCCCGGGTCACCACCCGGCAGAGGTAACCCTTCTGTATCCAGAGCTCGGGCGCGCTCGTCAGCTCGTGGAGCAGGAACGGGACGACGTCTCCCACCGACTCGCGCGGCCGTCTGTGGCCGTTCAGCTTCTCGGCCAGGTGGCTGCGCGAGCACGCGCGCGTTGTAGCGGAAGCCGTTCACCGAGGTCGAGCTCGCGCCCGCCCCGCGCTTGCCCAGGCCCTGGCTCCCTGAGAGGCGTTGCCCGCGAAGTAGACCCCCGGCAGCGTCACGCTCTCCCAGAACGGCGTCAGCGCCGGCACGCGTCCGTCGTTCACCGTCACGAGGCCCGAGCTTCGGCAGGTCGCCGAGCGGCGTCTGGAACCCGGTCGCCGCGATCACGTCGTCGACGTCGAACTCGAGGCGGCCGTCCCAGGTCGTTCCCTGCGTCACGACGTGGAACCCGTCCGCGTTCCGGTCGATCCGGCTCGATCGTGACGTCGAGCACGTACGTGCCCGGCCCGCCGCGCGAGTACTCGTCGTAGGGGTGCAGGTACCGGATGCGGAGGGCGGAGAGCGCGAGCGCGTCGGTGTCGCACCGGGCCTCGGGGAGCCGAGGATCGATGTTGCGCGCCCAGGGCAGGATCCCTGGGCCACCTCGAAGCCGGAGTTTCGCTTGCCGACGATGAAGACGCTGCGCCCGGCGTACCGCTCCGGCGACGACGGTGTCGACGTAGTGGGCGGCATGCTCGAGCCCGGGAACAGGCGCGCGCCACGGCTCGGTCACGCCGATCGCGAAGACGCACGGCGCGGCAGCGGTACTCGCCCGCGTCGGTGACGAGCGTGACGCCTCCTCGTCGCGCGTGGTCGACTCCCACGTGCAGCCGTACCTGACCTCCAGCTTCGCCTGCTCGGCGAAGGCGACGATCGCTGCCTCCATCTCTGCGCGCGAGGGAAGGTCGTAGGCGCGGTCCATCAGGCTCGGCACGAGCGCCTTCAGCTCGGGCTCCTCGGCGAGCAGGCTGTTGTGGTCGTACCACTCGTACTCGCGCGTCGTCCGCTCGACCGGGCGCGTCCGGCTTCGTCCAGGTGATCAGCCGCTGGAAGATCGGGAAGCGCTGGAACATGCCGCCCGGGGCGTCGTCGCGCGAGAGCACGGCGTGCGAGACGCCGAGCGCCGCAGCCAGTAGCTCATCTGCAGGCCGCCGGGACCGCTGCCGACGACGACCACGTCGTAGGTTCCCGGCGGGAACGGCTCCGTTACGTCCGCCACTCGACAGCGCCCTGCACGCGGCGTGCCTCCATCTTCAGCAGCCGGAGCATCACCTGAGGCCGCTCGAGCAGGAGGCGCTCCAGCTGGGCGGCCGGGATCACGAGGCAGCGCAGCACGCTCGTCGCGACGACGTCGGCGCTCGGAGGGTCGCCCGTCAGCGCCGCGATCTCGCCGAAGAAGTCGCCGCGGCTCAGGCGCGCCAGCTCCTCGTCGCCGACCCGCACCGCGGCCTCGCCGTCGAGGATGACGAAGAAGTCGCCGCCGCTCAGGCCCCGCCTCAGCACGCGTTCGCCCTCGGCGAAGACGTCTTCCTCGTGAGAATGGGCGATCACCTCGATCTGCGAGGGCGACAGATCGGCGAATAGCGCCAGCCGGCTGAGACTCTCCGCGATGTCCATCGCGACACTTTTAACACTGCCGTGTGAGACAGCGCTGAGTGGGTAGCGTCAATGGCAACTCGAGAGGGAAGGAGCGGTCGATGGCGACGACGACGACGTCAAGGCATCCTCGCGCCCGAGAACGCCGAGAAGCGCGGGGAGATCTTGGAGCTACTGGAGAAGGCGCTACTGGATGGAGATCGAGTCGGTGATGAGCTACATCGCCAACTCGACGAACCCCGACGGCGTGCGCGCCCAGGAGATCAGGGAGGCGCTCGAGGAGGACATCCAGGAGGAGCTCGGGCACCGCGCAGCGGTTCGCGCAGCGGATCACGGAGCTCTACGGCGTGGTGCCGGGCTCGACCGACTTCGAGGCCGAGCAGACGTCTCGCAGCCGCCGGACGAGCAGACGGACATCGTCCACGTGATCAAGGGCGTGATCGAGGCCGAGGCAGGTGGCATCGAGCACTACAACCGGATCATCGAGGCCTGCGATGGCGTCGACTGGGTCGCACGAGACATGACGATCGACATCCCTCAGGGACGAGGAAGGCCACAAGCGGCTCTTCGAAGGGGTTCCTCCGCGAGTACGAGGTCGAAGGAAAAGCCTAGGACTAGAACGCGCTCAGGAAAACCGGGCTGCCGTGGCCGTGGCGGCGCTGGTAGCCGTCCTCGGCCGAGAAGCGGAGGCGCTTGGGGCCTGAGTCGTCCCCGTGCGAGACCAGCATCGGGTCGGCGCCGCGGCTTTACGACGATGCAGACGTGCTGTCCCCGCGTCGGAGGCGTCCAGACGACGAGGTCGCCGGGCCTGCGCCGCGCTCTTCGGGATCCGCCGGCAGCGGTCGAGCATCGAGCCGGTGTAGGCCGGCTGTCGCGGGTCGTAGGTGCCCGCGGCCGTTCGGGTTGGGAGCGCCCGCCCAGCAGTAGCAGAGCGTCGAGAAGGCGGAGCAGTCGGTCGCGAGCGGCAGGGCGCCGCGAGCTCCGAGCGCGCTCAGCCGCACCGTGCCGTCCTGCGAGTAGCCGATCCGGCCGTTGTTCTTGCAGCCCCAGAGCGCCCAGTCGACGATCCGCTTACGGACCGCAGGCTCGAGAGCGGCCTGCCGCAGCCGCTTTGCCCGCCGCCTCTTGAAGGCGGCGGGCAGCGGCTTCTTCCCGACAGGATCGCCTTCAGCTGTGGGCCGAAGCGTCCTGTTTGCCCGGCGTTCTGCGGATAGCCGAGCCCCACTTGGCGCGCTCGACGGCACCGGCCGTCAGCTCGCCGTACTCGCCGTCGACGCCACCGGGATCGAACGAGCCGAAGGCGTTGCGCACGAGCAGGCGCTGAGCCTCCTCGACGTCAGTCCCCACCACGTGCGGGTTGGCGAGCTGGAGCACCCGCGGGCCCATCTCCACGCGCGACGCGTCCGCCGTCCTGCAGGCGCTTGAGCAGGACCGCCGCGCCGCACTGCTGCGAGACCGCCGTCGGCGAGAAGCGCCCGTCCGCGACGTACTTCCCTTCGCGTGTAGTGGTTCGAGAAGCTCCAGAGGTAGGGCGACTGCACGGTCGGGTGGTGGTCGCGATAGCCCCAGCCGTTGTAGCCCTCGAGCTTGTAGAGCGTCCCCGGGATGCTCCAGTCCTTCCACGAGGCGAAGCCCTGGTAGCCGAGAAGCGTCGATCGCGCTCGCCTCCCACGTGAACGGCGGTCTGCCGGTCTTCGGGCGTCCGGCCGGAACGTGCGTCGTCCGGCTTCTCAACGGGTCGCCGTTGTGGAGATGGCGGGTGAAATCGCCGCCCGACCTCCATGCTGTGGATGACCGCGACGACGTACCACGGCATCTTCGAGCGCCTTGGCCACCTGGTCGTAGCGCCTCTTGTTCGCCGCGAGCCTGCGGGACGATCTGCGCGACCGCCGCTTTGCGACTTCGGACGGACGAGGCACGACTCGTAGAGGACGCTGTACTCGCCGGCGAGCTTCCGGGTCAGCGTGGCCATCTCAGCCCTCCGACGGCGAGGGCGCGCGCGTCCGGCAGCTCTCGGGCGCCGGCCTCCGGCCCCTGTCGCTGCTCGCTGCCTCGTGTCGGCACGGCGGCCTCGACGGTCGTGCCGAGCAGCATGTCCTGAGCCAGGCGCTCAGCTGAAGCCTGCCGCGAACGAGAAGAGGATGTAGAGTAGGTGCTCTTGAGCGAGTTCGCGATGTCGAGCGCGACGACGCCGCTCTTCAGCGCGAAGAACGTCATCAGCCCGAAGATCCCGCCGACGAACGCCGTGCGACCCGAGCGTCCGCAGCGTGTCCTTGCCGAACTCCTAGTCGACGCGTACCTTGTCGGAGATCATGCGGGACATGACGCTCACGAGAGCGCCCGGACGCTGCCCGCCGCGAAGCAGAACAGCCGGTCCGGACGGCGACACGTTGCGCGCGTCGACCAGCCTTCAACAGCGAGCGCCAGCAGAGCCAGCAGCGACCATCGGCAGCCCCAGCAGCATCCCGCCGACGTGACGATCTGTCCCGAGCGCACCGCCGCGTTGCGGTAGTACGCTCTCGATCCCCCTCAGGTGCTCCGCGCGTGTGTGCGGTCGACCTCGGCGACGGCGCGGTCGTTGCTGCGCCGCTCGGTCTCGAGAACCCGAGCAGGAAGCTGATCACAGTGAAGAGCGATTACACGCGAGCCGCTGGCTCGTGTCCCGCAGCACTCGTGGACGCGCACGGCGATAGCGCCTCGCACGCGGTAGAGGAGAGTCATCATCAGCTTGGGCTTGTCCCTCGTCGTCCAGTCAGTGGCCCAGTGCAGGCGGACGACGTCCGGAAGAATCAGCGGCCTGCGCTTGATCGTGAGCGCGACGCCCGAGAGCTGTCGTCGAGCACCAGTAGGAGCGCTCGACGATCGGCCCGTGCTCGCTCCTCGAAGCCTGGCCTCCGGAACTCGCGGTAGCGCTCCTCGGCCGGGCCGCGTACGGCTCGCGGCGCCCTCGTTCAGCTCCTTCTGGCGCAGGTAATGGACCCAGACGAGCCCGGGAACGCGACCAGTCCCCGGTCTGCGCACCGCCGGCGGCAGGAGGTTCGCACCCTCGAGGCCGCTCGGCGGGAGCCTGGACGGTGGTGGCGCACCACCCCGTTCATCCACGCCCCTCCTCTCCCTCGGAGCGTAAGGCTGGGGCCGCCCTCCGAGGGTAGGCCTGAACCGGCGTCAAGCTGGCAAGGTTGCCGCCTGTTACGTGCCGACTACCGGCCCGCGGACGGTGCCGGACGAGTGTCCGGGCGGCCTTCGACGGCCTGCTCGTCTCTCTTCGAGGATCGCGAGGAACGTGCCTCGTCGCACCAGCGCGCTCGACGTCGGCCTCGTCGGCGTCCTCGAGGCAGGATCCCGAGGAAACGTGCTCGGCCCCGTCCAGGCGCCCCCACAGATAGTCTCCGCTCGCGCCCGGGGCGACCTCAGGGAACGCGCCGAAATGCCCCTTCTCGGCTCCGATCAGCTTCTTGTGCGCGTGTCGCCCTCACCGGGATCCGGTGCGTCGCGCGGGCTGAGCCGCACGATCTCGACCGTGGTCGCGCTCGCCGACGTCGCTGAGCGCCTGCACGGGGTAGAGGAGGACGTCCCAGAACGGGAAGCCGAGATAGCGCACGAGCAGATCTCCCAGCGTCGACCCGTCGTTCCACCGCCTCGGGTCAGCTGCAGCAGGCTCGACGTAGAGGTCGGCAGCGTGAACCCGACAGTCAGCTCCTTCCGAGGTCGCGCGCACGGCGCCACTCGGACAAGTCGCGAGCTGCTTGCGGTGCTCGTCGGACGTAGAGATCCGACGTCGAATCCCGACGCGCTGCATGAACGTCCGCATCGCGTCGACGGCGAAGCACGTGTCGAGATCCGCGGATCGATGTCGAGTCGAACTCCGGTGCCGGCCATACGCGTCGCGCAGCGTTCCGACCGCCTCCCAGAGGCGAGCCTTGGCGGCGTCGATCTGCTCGCGCTCGGGATATCCGGCCGGTCGCCGCCTACGCGTAGAGGTGGTTCGAGGCCGTCGATCACGAATCGCGAAGCCGGCGACTCGCCGTAGCCCAGGTCGGAAGGTCGACAGGAAGTGCGAGCTGCCGGTCGGCTCGGCTCGATCCGCTGCTCGAAGAGGTTCTCGCTGATTCGCCCAGCAGCGCCGAGGCGCACTCCGGGTGAGAAGCGCGTGCGTCGAGTCGGGCGGTAAGTTGCAGCACGCGCGCACGCGGTCTCGCGCGTAGCGGTCGACGCACGCCGCTGGATCTTCAGGCGCGACGCTAGGTCGCGTAGCTGAAGCCTGCGCTGCTGCGCGCGCCTCCTCCTCGGTGCGCGTGCGGATGTCGGCGAGTCCTCGCGTCGCTGGCCGGGTCGCTCCGGAACCGTCTCGAGCAATGGCCCGACGATCTCCCTGACGCGCTGCCTCGACCGTAGTCCCAGCCCGTCTCGACGATGTCTGCGATTCCGTCGAACCCGCTCGTTGAGCGCGCCGACCTCGACCAGGTCGTCGAGGATCGGCTCGGCATCGCGGGAGCCCCGTCAGATCCGCCGATCGCCGCGCGCCACCGTTCGCGGCGTGCTCTGCGTGGGCCGGCTCATCGCGTCGCCCGGGTCACGGCTCGAGGTACAGCAGCCGCCGGTCGACCTCGATACGCTCGGCCGGGCGCTGCCCGGATCGCCTGATCGCCGGTCCGAACGGCTTGTTGTCGAGGACGCCGCCGTCGCACGAACCACGTCCAGGCCGGGCGGGAACTTCGCCAGCTCGTAGATCCGGAAGAAGCGCGACTGCTCGAGCGTGCGTCCGTGTCGAGGCCGCCTCTGGCCCGAGCCAGCTGCTTCAGCTGCTCGAAGCTCACCGGCGGAAAGACTCCCGGGGATGGCAGGAGGTCGTCCGGGCGGCGAAGGTGCGAGCGGCGCCGTTCGAGTCGGCGCTGAAGTCGTCGCGGCCGTCATCGCCGCCGTAGCCGGAACGTTCGAGCAAGGTGGCGGTGGCGAGGTGTCCTGAGGATCGGATTCTGGATCGGCATAGGGCACCTGCCGTCCGTAGCCGTGAGAAGTCCGTCGTCGGTCACGAACAGCTCCAGCAGGCGCCGTCCGGCATCAGCGTCGACCGACGGCTCTCCGGCGTCGAGCGCTGTCCCGTCCATCGTGTGGAAGGCGTCGCAGATCCAGCTGCGCCATCAGGTCGCCCCGGAGCGGCGCCTGCTTGAGCGCCCTCGCAGGGCGACCCAGGCGGCCTTCAGCTTCGCGCGTCAGGCAACGCCGGCGCGGCGAGCAGTGACCCGTCGATGTCGCCGCGGTCGAACCAGAGGTCGCGGAAGCCGTCCGAGCGAGAGGTCGTGCGCCAGGCCCTTCGCGAGGCAGAGCGCCGCTGATCCCGCCCGCCGACGTGCCCGCGATCACGTCGACGACGACGCGCGTCCGCACCTAGCTCCCGGTTCCGCGTCGGCAGCTCGCTGAGGAGGCGGGCGTAGACGCGGTTCGCTCGGGCGGCGCTGCCGTCCTGGCCGTGCCCGGCGACTCCAGCAGTGCCGAGGACGCCTTGACGAGCCGGTGGAGCTCCTTCGTGCACCGTGCATGGAGACCGCGAGCGAGGAGCCTCCGTATCTGAACGAGCGCGAAGGCGGCAGCTTCTTTCGTGGCGGCGTGACGTGCCACGGCCGAAGAGCTGGCACGGAGCACTGCGGAGATGTCAAAAGCTTCGCGCGCCTGGCTAGAATCGCCGGCGATGGCCGAGACCGGGACGATGCGGGTCAAGACGGGCTGCCGGTGATGCTCAAGGGCGGCGTGATCATGGACGTCGTCGACGCCGAGCAGGCGCGGATCGCCGAGGACGCCGGCGCCGTGCGCGGTGATGGCGCTCGAGCGCGTGCCGGCCGACATCCGCCGCGACGGCGGCGTCGCGCGCATGGCCGACCCGGACAATGATCCGGGAGATCCAGGAGGCCGTGACGATCCCGGTCATGGCCAAGTGCGCGCATCGGCCACTTCGCCGAGGCGCAGATCCTCGAGGCGCTCGAGGTCGACTACATCGACGAGTCGCGAGGTGCTGACGCCCGCCGACGACGCGCAACCACATCGACAAGTGGAAGTTCACGCGTCCCGTTCGTCTGCGGCTGCACGAACCTCGGCGAGGCGCTGCGGCGGATCGCCGAGGGCGCGGCGATGATCCGCACCAAGGGCGAGGCCGGCACCGGCGACATCGTCAACGCGGTCACGCACATGCGGTCGGTCTTCGGCGCGCATCACGCAAGCTCCAGTGCGCTGCGCGAGGAGGAGCTCTACTGCGGCAGAAGGGAGCTGCGCGCGCCGTACGAGCTCGTGAGCTGGGTCGCCGAGAACGGAAGCCTGCCCGTCGTGACGTTCACCGCCGGCGGAATCGCGACACCGGCCGACGCGGCGCTCTGCATGCAGCTCGGCGCAGACGGCGTCTTCGTCGGCTCCGGGCATCTTCAAGTCGTCCGAACCCGTCGACGCGCGCGCGAAGGCGATCGTCGAGGCGACCACGCACTTCCGAGGATGCCGAGATCCTGGCGCGCGTCTCCGGCGGCCTCGGGCGACGCGATGGCCGGCTCCGCCGCCGCGGGCATCCCGCCCGGAAGAGCTACCTCGAGACCCGGGGCTGGTAAAGCCCTCTGGGGAGAGGACGTCGCCCACCCGAGGGCAGTCCAAGGCGTCTTGATGCTGAGGCGCGTCTGAGCCCAAGCCCTTGACAAGCGAAGTAGGGTTTAGTCAAATGACTTAGACATTTGACTCAGAGGAGGACGACCGAATGCCGCACAGCACCGCTCGTCCTCTACCGCTCGCCGCAGGAGGCGATGCAGGCGCCGCCGGAGGAGTTCCTCTACCTCGCCTGCCTGCACGAGGGCACCGGTGTCGAGGCGCCGGACTTCCTCGCCGTCGTCGACGCCGAGGACGGCCGCGATCGTCCACGAGCTGCCGATGCCGAACGTCGGCGACGAGCTCCACCACTTCGGCTGGAACCGCTGCTCGCTCGGCCTGCCACGGCCCCGACCGCTCGCACCTGATCGTCCCCGGCTTCCGCTCCTCGCGGATCCACATCGTCAACGTCGCCGACGACCCGCGCGCGGCCGCGGATCGAGAAGGTGATCGAGCCGGACGAGATCGTCGCGAAGACCGGCTACACGCGGCCGCACACCGTCCACTGCATGCCCGGCGACAACGTCGTCGTCTCCATGCTCGGCGACGCCGAGGCGGAACGGCGCCGGCGGCTTCGCCGTGCTCGACGCGAAGACGTTCGAGGTCAAGGGCCGCTGGGAGAACGGCGGCGAGACGCCGTCGCTTCAACTACGACTTCTGGTACCAGCCGCGCAAGAACGTGCTCGTCTCGTCGCGAGTTCGGCGAGCCGAACGCCTACGAGAAGGGCTTCGACCTCGACGACGTCGGCGGCCGGCCGCTACGGGCAGCCGGCTCCACTTCTGGAACCTCGCGGAGCGGACGCTGCGAGCAGACGGTCGACCTCGGCGAGAACGGGCTCGTCCCGCTCGAGGTGCGCTGGCTGCACGACCCCGACGCCGAGCAGGGCTTCGTCGGCGCGGCGCTCTCGAGCACGATGTGGCACTTCCACCGCGACAACGGCAGCCTGGGCGGCCGACCAGGTGATCGCGGTCGAGAGCGTCGAGCTCGAGGGCTGGCCGTTCCCGGTGCCGGGCCTGATCACCGACCTCGTCCTCTCGATGGACGACCGCTTCCTCTACTTCGTCGAACTGGCTGCACGGCGACATGCGCCAGTACGACGTCTCCGACCCCGCGAACCCGAAGCTGACCGGCCAGCTCTGGCTCGGCGGCGTGCTCGGCAAGCCGAGCGACGCGCGGCCGCGAGCTGAACGGCGGCCCGCAACATGCTCCAGCTCTCCTACGACGGGCGCCGGCTCTACGTCACCAACTCGCTCTACTCGACCTGGGACAACCAGTTCTACCCCGAGCTGCGCTCCTGGCTCTTGCGGATCAACTGCGACCCCGAACGGCGGCATGGAGATCGACCACGACTTCTTCGTCGACTTCCACGACCGCCCCGAGGGACCCGCCCGCGCGCACGAGGTGCGCCTCCAGAGCGGCGACTGCACGACGGAGATCTTCCAGTGATCGCTCGGCGCACATCATGGGGATCCCGGTCGAGGAGACCGTGCTGCAGTTCGCACCTGCGGGCGCGGTGACGGTGACCGCCTTCGCGATCGCCGGCCGGCGGCTGCTCGGTCGAATGAAGAGGGCGCTGAAGGCAGCTGACGTGACGGAGACCGTGCCCACCACCCCGCGGGCCGCGGCCGAAGAAGCCTTGCTCGACGCGGCGGAGCGGCTGCTCGTCGACGTCGGGCACGCGGGCATCACGACGCGGCGGCTCGCGGAGGAGGCGGGCGTCAACCACGGCCTCGTCCACTACTACTTCGGCTCGAACGGAGAACCTGCTCGTGCGCGCGCTCGAGCGCTTCACCGAGCGCCTGATCGCGCGGCAGCGGGAGCTGTACGCGGCCGACGATGCCGTTCGTCGAGAAGTGGCGGACGGCGATGCGCTACCTGGTGAGCGAGGACGTGACCTACGAGAAGGTCTGGCTCGAGCTGCAGGCGCTTGCCTGGAACCGACCCGAAGGCTGCGCGAGCGGTTCGCGCGGGTGAACGCCGAGTGGCGCGGCGGTGCTCACCGAGGCCTTCGCAGAGCCGCATCGGGAGCTCGGGATCGACATGCCGCTCGAGGCGCTCGTCTCGCTCGTCGATGACCTTCAACATCGGGATCATCGTCGAGCGCCTCGGGCGGGATCGACACGAGGCACGCGCGAGGCTCCTCGAGTGGATCGACGCAATGGCTGTCGACGCTGACCGCACCCGCGGCGCGAACAGACCCGGGCGCGCTACCCGGACGAGTCCGGCTACGTCGAGCGCGACGGCGTGCGGGTCTACTACGAGGTCTACGGCTCCGGGCGAGCCGACGGTCGTTGCTCCTGCCGACCTGGTCGATCATCCACTCGCGGCACTGGAAGATGCAGATCCCCTACCTCGCGCGCCACTGCCGCGTGGTCGACGTTCGACGGGCGCGGGAACGGCCGCTCCGGACCGGCCGCGGGACGCGGCGGCGTACGACGAGCGCGAGTTCGCGGCCGACGCGCTCGCCGTGATGGACGCGACCAAGACCGGAGCGAGCCGCTGATCGTCGGGTTCTCGCTCGGCGGGCAGCGCGGCCTGCTGCTTGCGGCCGAGCATCCGGAGCGCATCGACGGCGCCGTCTTCATCGGGCCGAGCTTCCCCGGCGGAGGCTCAGCCGCTGCCCGAGCGGACAGTCTACGACTTCGACGACCGAGCTACGACACCGTCGAGGGCTGGGCGAAGCACAACCGCTTCCACTGGCTGCGCGACTACCGCGACTGGGTCGAGTTCTTCATCTCGAAGATGTTCACGGAGCCGCACTCGACGAAGCCGATCGAGGACGCCGTCGGCTGGGGGCTCGAGACCGACGCCGAGACGCATGATCGCGACGCTGAGGCCCCGGACATGGCCGCCGGAAGAGTGCGCGGGCGCTGCTGCAGCAGCGTTCGCTGCCCGGTGCTCGTGATCCACGGCGAGCGGCGACGCGATCACGCTCCGTCACCCGCGGCGCGCGTTCGCGGAGCAGACCGGCGGCGAGCTCGTCGTGCTCGAAGGATCGGGCCACGCGCCGCACGTCCGCGACCCGGTCAGGGTCAATCTCCTGCTGCGCGACTTCGTCGTCCCGCCGACGCCGGCCGCGCGCTGGGTGCGCGGTAAGTCACGCCGCAAGCGCGCGCTCTACATCTCCTCGCCGATCGGCCTCGGCCACGCCCAGCGCGACGCGGCGATCGCCGACGAGCTGCGCAAGCTGCATCCCGACCTCGAGATCGACTGGCTCGCCCAGCACCCGGTCACGGCCGTGCTCGAGGCGCGCGGCGAGCGGATCCACCCGGCCAGCGCGTTCCTCGCCGAACGAGTCCGGCCACATCGAGAGCGAGTCGGCCGAGCACGACCTGCACTGCTTCCAGGCGATCCGGCGGATGGACGAGATCCTGCTCTCGAACTTCATGGTCTTCCACGACCTCGTGCGCGACGAGCAGTACGACCTCTGGATCGGCGACGAGGCCTGGGAGCTCGACTACTACCTGCACGAGAACCCCGAGCAGAAGCAGGCGCCTACGCCTGGCTGACCGACTTCGTCGGCTGGCTGCCGATGCCGGACGGCGGCGAGCGCGAGGCGTTCCTGACCGCCGACTACAACGCGGAGATGATCGAGCACATCGCGCGCTTCCCGCGCGTGCGCGACCAGGCCGTCTTCGTCGGCAACGCCCGACGACATCGTCCCCGACGCGTTCGGGCCGGAGCTGCCGCTGATCCGCGACTGGACGCGCGAGCACTACTCCTTCGCCGGCTACGTGACCGGCTTCGACCCGTCCGACGTTCGCCGACCGCGCGGCGCTCCGCCACGAGCTCGGCTACCGCGAGGACGAGCAGGTCTGCATCGTCACCGTCGGCGGCTCCGGGCGTCGGCGGGCACCTGCTGCGGCGGGTGATCGAGGCGTTTCCGGAGGCCAAGCGAGCGGGTCCCGGCGCTGCGGATGATCGTCGTCGCCGGCCCGCGGATCGATCCGGCGACGCTGCCCGCAGCGCGAGGGGCTCGAGGTGCGCGCCTACGTCCACGAGCTCTACCGGCACCTCGCCGCCTGCGACCTCGCCGTCGTGCAGGGCGGCCTGACCACGTGCATGGAGCTGACGGCGAACCGGCGGCCGTTCCTGTACTTCCCGCTGCGCCACCACTTCGAGCAGAACTTCCACGTGCGCCACCGGCTCGGGCGCTACGGCGCCGGCCGCGCGATGGACTTCGAGCTCGCCACACCGGAGACGATCGCTGACGGCGATCGCCGATGAGATCGGGCGGCCGGTCGAGTACCGCCCGTGGAGCGCGACGGCGCCGAGAGGGCCGCTGCGCTCATCGCCGAGCTGCTCTGAACGGCTGAGGACGTAGCCGGCGCTCAGCCGCGCGGTTGCGCCTGGCGAACGGTTTTCCGCAGCTCCGGCGCTGGCCGGCGCTACCTCGCTCGGGGGTCATTCCCGCACACTGGCCCAGGCAAGTCATCTGTCACCTGCTCGCGTCGCACTCCTCTGGCGAGGTGCCAAAGCGGCGCGCGCCGCATCACCGACGCCAGTAACGTGGGCCGAACAGGATGCGAGCGGCCGGGATCACAGCACTCGGCGAGCCCGTCGAGATCTTCGAGGTGGACGAGCTGGCGACGCCTGCCGCAGGCGAGGTCCTCATCGACGTCGTCGCCGCCGGCATCGGCAACTGGGACGAGCTTGTCAGGATCGGCAGCTGGCAGATCGGCGGCCCGGCTCCGATGGCGCTCGGGACGGAGGCGGCCGGGACGGTCGCAGCGGCCGGCTCCGGCGTGGCCGAGCTGCGCGAGGGCGACGAGGTGATGACACATCCGCTGCCGCTCCGGCGTCACGGGACGTGGGCGGGGAGGGTGCTCGCGCCGGCGGCGACCGTCGCGGCCCGGCCGCCAGAGGCGTCATGGGAAGCCGGCGGAGCGTTTCCCATTCCGGCGCTCACTGCGGCTCAGGCACTCGACGAGGCCTCGGGATCGAGAGCGGCGGCTGGGTCGTCGTCAACGGAGCCGGCGGAGTCACGGGTGGCCTGCTCGTCCAGCTCGCCGCGGCTCGGGGCGCCCGCGTGATCGCGACCGCGAGCGCGAAGAAGGCCGAGCGCATCCGCGACTACGGCGCGTCGGAGGTGCTCGACTACCACGGCGACTGGCCTGCGCTCGTTCGCGAGATCACCGGCGGCGGCGCGCCCAAGGCCGTCAACGCTGCCCCCGGGCAGGCGGCCACCACGTTGAAGGCGGTTGCTGACGGCGGCCGCCTCGCCACGATCACGGGCGACCCGCCGCGGGAGGAACGGGGCGTCGCCGTATCCGACGTCTACGTCCGGCCCGATGGTCGGCAGCTTTCGGCCCTCGCGGAGCTGCTGGCCCACGGCACCCTTTAGCGTGCCGATCGCGTCCGTCCGTCCGCTCGAACAGGCGGCACAAGCGCTGCGCGAGGTAGTCGCGGGAGCGGACGGCGCGATCGTCCTGTCACTCCGAACCTAGCCTGGCCCCTGATGGTCGCGCCCAAGCTGCGCAGCTTCGGGACGGGCCAGTAGCGCACCGCTTCTGATCCGGGGACAGCACGCGCGGTTTGTGACGTCGCGTAAACCTCGGGTGACATTCCGGGACGCTGGCCCAGGCAACGGCCCTCGAACATCGATGGTGCGCACTGAGGCGCAGCTGGGCGTGTGCCCATCAAAGCGCAGCATGGCGACGCGAGCTCGATGATGTTGTCGTTGTTGTCCTTGAAGAAGCCCAGGCGGCGGTCGATCGCCTCGAGGTCGATCGGCGTCGCCGAGGACCTCGACGCCGCGGGAACGAAGCTCGGCGAGCGTCGCGTCGACGTCGGCGACGTTCAGGCAGAAGTGGTGGTACTCCTCGACGCCGAAGCTGTCGTCGAGCGAGTCGATCGTGGCGTGGGGCGCGGCCGCGGAGCCGCCGAGGATCTCGATCTTGGCAGGTGCCGTTGCTGAGGTAGGCGAGCTGCATGTCGCCGAACGGCCACTCCTGATCGAGCGGTGAAGTCGAGCTTGTCGCGGTACCAGGCGACGGTGCCGGCGTAGTCGACGGCGCGGATCGCGACGTGGTCGTGGCTGATTTGATGGGCATGGCGTCCTCCTGTCGACGGGTCGTTTGCTGCCGGCCATCTGACACCATCGGGGCGTAAGCAGTCAACGTCAACGAAGTTCATTAGCCGAGTCGGCTCGGGTGACATTCCGGGACACTGGCCCAGACGACGCTTCTCATCACCAGACCTTCGAGACTGCCGGCGATGGGACTCACGTCTGGCGGTTGCTTGGCTGCGGTGGCCAAGCGTTTTTTTGCGACGAACGCCTAGGGGTCGTAGGGGCGGCGGGTTACGGCTTGGCGGGTGCTTCGCGGCACGGACGGCGGTGCGCCGGCCGGCCTGCCCTCCACGTCACGACCACGCAACTCTCTCGCGTCACGCCATTCGTTGTCTGGACGGAGCGCTGGATGACGGTCGAGGACGCGCTTCCGGTGGCGCTCGCGCTTCCGGTCGCCGACGAGCTCTGCGTGACGTGCCCCACACCCCGTCGGAAGACGACCCTGGTCCCGAACCCGATCAGCGCGAACAGCGACAAGAGAATGAACAGGAGCGCCATGTGACGGATGTTACGCCGCGGGACAGCATCCGTTCCAGGAGGTCGATTCGTTCCTGCTCGGGTCGGCGGAAGATCGCGGGCTTAGCCTCCCCCACCTGGCCCCATCCCTTGCTGGCCCTCTGGCGACCAGAAAGCGACCTCTGCGAACTTCATCCTGTGCGTCTTGGCCTGCAAGAGCCTGCCGCCGGGCGCGTTCGGCCAAGTAGCGTGCGTGCGCCTTCCCTCTGCCGACGAGCAACGACTCGCTTCCACCGGTTCATCTTGCTCGCCTCCTTCGACCGTAACTGTAGTCGTCAGCCGGGCTGGAGTCTCGTACGGCCACCCGGTGACATTCCCGCACGCTGGCCCAGACGGCGAATGATGTCCTCGCAGGCACCCGATAATCGAGACGGAGGAGCGATGCGCCGCCTGAACTTCCTCGAAGACGAGCCCTGGATGAAGTCAACGACGATCTCCCGGATGCGCCGCCGCTGGTTTGGGCACCCACTGGAGACGGACATGCTCGGCGCGTCTCTGACCGAGCTTCTGCCCGGATCTTCAGGAGATCGCTTGCATATGCACTACGGGTTGGAAGAGATGTTCTTCGTCCTCAGCGGAACGCCGACCGTTCGCACTCCGGAAGGGGAGGGAGCGCGCTCGCGCCCGGAGAGGTGGTCTACTTCCCTGAAGGGCCGGACGGGCTGCACGCGTTTCGAATCCAACGGATGAGCCGGCGCGCATCCTGGGCATCTCGAGCAAACGCTTCCCTGACGTGGTCGCCTACCCCGAGCAGGGGTTGCCTGGAGTGGCTACGCGCCATCCAGAGCGTCAAGTGCCAGAGGGCGGTGACGAAGGAATCATCGCCCGCTTCGACCTGCCTCGCGGCGAGTGAGACGAGGATCGCCCCTCCGCTTCCGGTTCAGGGGAACCGCCGCCGAGGCAGTCCTCGTGTAGCGCCCAGCGCCGGACGCGCGCCTCAGCGTGCGACCGGCGTTATCTGGCCCGAGTGCATTCCCGCACGTTGGCCCGGTGGTGGCGACGCGTCATCCCGCAGGTGGCTACCGCCCTGTCGCCGCGACAGAAAGTGCAATTGAGATCCGCAAGTTCCGTGAGGGCGACCTTGACACCGTCGTTGAGTTCCCGCTTCGCGCGTGGGCACCCGTGTTCGCCTTCGGTCCGGGATGTCCTGGCGACGACATCTTTCTCCGCTTGCATCCAGACTGGAAGGCAAACCAGGCTGAAGTCGTCAGATCCTGCGTGCACGAATGATGAACGGGACGTCTTCGTGGCCGTTGCCAACGGACGCCCGGTCGGTTTCGTGGCCGTCGCACTGAACGCATTCCATGAGCGGATGGGCGTCATCGACATCATCGGCGTCGATCCCGACTATCAGCGGCGCGGCATCAGCTCGCGGCTCACGGAGTTCGCGACCGAGCACATGCGAAGCCGTGGAATGGGACATCGCCGTGGTCGAGACCGGCGGCGACCCCGGCCACACACCCGGCGCCGTAGGGCATGCGATGAACCGCAGGGCCCGCAGCACGCCCTGCTCCATCGCGCGCTAATATTTTCGGCTGAAGCTGGACTGATCAGCGCTCGGTTCGGGTGACATTCCCGGCACGCTGGCCCACGCCCTCCGGATCGATAATCCCAGCGCCTGGTGGGAAGCGCAACTTGAAGCGCGAGCCGACGCCGGGCCTCGACTCGACGCTCAGCTGCCCGTCCATGCGCTCGACGAGCCTGGCGCAGATGCAGAGGCTCCAGACCGCCGCCGCCGACGCCCTTCGTCTGCTGCGGGTCGAGCCGGTAGAACTCGAAGATCCGTCCTGCTCCTCGGCGGGGGATGCCCAGGCCCTGGTCGGCGACCCGATCAGGCAGCCGTTCCTGTTCTGGTCGAGCCTGATCGTCACCCGGCCGCCGTCGGGCGAGTACTTGATCGCGTTGTCCACGAGGTTCACGAGCACCTGCTTGAGCTTGGCCTCGTCGCGCAGTCGATCGAGCGGCCCCTCGGCGCTCAGGCCGAGCAAGATGCCGTCGGGTAGGTGAACCTGAGGCCGATCTGGATCACGTCCGCCGCGACCTCGGCCGGATCGCACTCCGGAGATGCTGAGCTCGACGGCGTCGGCATCGAGCTGTCCCGCCAGCAGGATCTGACCGACGATCTTCGAGAGGCGAAGCGACTCGGACTCGATCATGTCGAGGAACGCCGCGCGATGTTCTTCTGAGAGCTCCACGTCTCGCGCCGCAGCGTTCGGACGGCCTGCAGACCGCCGCCAGAGGCGTCCGGAGCTCGTGTGACGCAGTGGCGACGAAGTCGCTGCGTCTTCTCGAGCGCGTACTCGTCTGTGACGTCCTGAGTGCGTAGACCGCCCCTCGCCGAAGTCGACGCCGGAGATCGCTAGCCAGCGTTCCCGTCCATCGCGACCAGTGACCGTCACCGGCCCTGCGCCGCGTTCGCCCGGCGCCGAGAGCGGGACATGCGACGTCAGCGTCGCCCACGAAGGAACCACGCTCCCACCAGCCGTCCGACAGCGTGCCCTCTTCGTCCACGCCGGTGATCGCGGCTGCAGCGGGGTTCCAGTGCCGGATTACGCCGTCTGGGTCGAGGAGGACGACCCCGTCGGCGACGTGCGCCAGCGCCTGTGCAGCGTTGGCCCCCTTCTCCGCCTCGCTGTAGAGACGCGCGTTGTCGACCGCCACTGCCGCCCTGCGCGCGAGCTCGGTCGCGAGGGCGAGTCCGCCTCGGTGAAGGCGCGGATGGCCTCGGCCGCGATCAATGTCAGCGCCCCGAACGTGCGGCCGCGACGTCAACGGCACGGAGATCGAGGAGCGCAGGCCGGAGCTCGTCGATGATCCGGCGCAGCTCCAGGTCGTCGCCGATCGCCTCGTCCAGGAGCTCGGCGGGGATCGAGGGGAAGAACTCCGGCTCACCCGAGCGAAGCTGACCTGCGGCACGCCGTGGGTCGTCCGGGTTCGGCGGGTAGCGCTCCTGCAGCCCGCTGGCCCAGCGCACCTTCTCCGGGGTCCTCGTGTGCAACGGCGAGGCGCTCGATCTCTCCGTTCTCGCCGGCCATGTCGATCGTGCACCAATCGGCGAGCTCGGGCACCGCCAGGGCGCGCGAGCTTCCCAGCGTGTGGTGGTAGTCCAGCGGAGGAGGAAAGGATCTCGCCTCGCCTCGGCCAGAAACGTCATCCGCTCGCGGAGCGCCTGCTCCGCCTACGTAGAGCTGCGAGCGGGCGAGGTCTCTGCGAGGCCAGGCGGGCGAGCGCGATCTTCATCTCGCGGCGCTCGAGCCCGGAACTCGACCTCCTCCTGAACGAGAGCGCCATGCGCGCCGGAAGACGCGCCCTCGACCGCCAGTGGAAGCACCACCATCGCGCCGGCGCTCCGAGCCTGGTCGGCAGAGCTCGGGGAGAACCTGTGCGCTCGCGCCGGGTCGACACGAACAGAGGCTCCCGGTGCGCACCACCTGGGACATGGGCAGGCGCGCAGAGACGGGGAACCGGCCCCAGTCCTCCACTGATCGGGCCGGGATAGCCCTGCTGAGCGAGCAGCCTGATGCTCTCGCGTCGGGGCTGAGCACGCCGATCGCGCCCGCGCGCGCCTCCGCGGCGCGGACGCCTTCGGTCAGATCGCGTCGAGCACCTCCTGCGGTCACCGCCTCGGCGAGGAGCGTCGGCGACCCGCTGGAGTCGGAGCGCGGTCCTCCGCGCTCGTGGACGCTCATCGCTCGTGCTCGGACGCGATGCCGCGCTGGAGCTCTCCCGCTCGCCGCGCTCCGATCCGCGCGAGCACGTCTTCGACGAGCGCTCGCCGATGCCTGAGCCGGGTCAGCTCGGCTTGACGAGGTAGCCGACGCCGCCGAGCTGCGCGCCGCGCCGCCGGTCGGAGGCCTGCGCGAGCGGTGAGGAAGACGACGGGGATGTCCCGCGTTCGCTCGTCCCTGGCGAGCTCGCGGGCGACGCTCCACCCGTCGAGGCCCGGGCATCATCACGTCGAGAAGGATCAAATCCGGCTGCTCGCGGCGGGCCAGCTCGAGGGCGGTCTCGCCGTCGTCGGCCTCGGAGCACGTCGATGCCGGAGGCGCCGGTGATTCACGCGGCAGAGAAGGCGGGACCGATCGCTCGTCGTCGACGACGAGGATCGCGCCGGGTCTCGGTGCGTGTGCCCGCGCCGGCGCCCCTGCTCGACGACCCAGGGCCTCCTTCGGCACGCAGGAGCCGGCCTGGCGGTGCCAGAGCTGCCGTCCCCTCTGTTTGCTGGTCCCGCGGGGCGGAGCTGGGCGGATCTGGTGGAGATTTCGGCTTTCACGGGGTGCAGGAATTTGTAGGTGCGGATGCCGCCTCTGAACAGAGGGCGAGACTAGAATCGAGCAGGGTGGCCGAGCCGCTGAAAATCGGAGCCCCCGCGGCGCAGGGGAACTTCCGCGAGCACGCCTCGATGCTGCGCGCAGCTCGGCGCCGACGTCGGTCGAGGTGCGCAAGCCGGAGCAGCTCGACGGGCTCGACGGGCTCGTGATCCCCGGCGGCGAGTCGACGGCGATCATGCGGCTCGTGCGGCTCTACGGGCTCGACGAGGCGATCCGGCGCTTCGCGCGGCCGGTGTTCGGCACCTGCGCCGGGATGATCGCTGCTCGACCGCGACCACCTCGGCCTGCGTCGACCTCGAGGTCGCGCGCAACGCCTACGGGCGCCAGGTCGCGAGCTTCGAGGCCGACCTCGAGCTCGGCGGGCGAGACGAGCCGCTGCGCGGCGTCTTCATCCGCGCGCCGCGGGTCGCACGAGGTCGGGGCCGGGCGTCGAGGTGCTGGCCGAGCTCGACGGCGAGCCGGTGCTGCTGCGCGACGGCCGCGTGCTCGTCGCCGTCGTTCCACCCGGAGCTGACCGGCGACACGCGGCGTGCACGAGCGGTTTCTCGACCTCGTACGGGAGGAGGCGCATGTCCGGGCATAGCAAGTGGTAGCTCGATCAAGCACAAGAAGGGCGCGGCGGACGCGAAGCGCGGCAAGCTCTTCTCGAAGCTCGTCGCGCGCGCTGATCGTGGCCGCGCAGCGAGGGCGGGCGCCGACCCGGCCGCGAACCTCGCGCTCGCAGAACGCGATCGAGAAGGCGCGCTCGTACTCGATGCCGAAGGACAACATCGAGCGCGCGATCGCGCGCGGCTCGGGCGCGGACGCCGACGCCGACGGCGTTCGAGCAAGTGGTCTACGAGGGCTACGGCCCGAACGGCGTCGCGGTGATCGTCGAGGCGCTGACCGACAACCGCAACCGCACCGCCGCCGACGTGCGCGCCGCCTTCACGAAGCACGACGGCAACCTCGGCGGCTCCGGCGCGGTCGCGTGGCTGTTCGAGCGGCGCGGAGCTGATCCTCGTGGACGCCGACCGGCTCGACGAGGACGAGCTGACGCTGGCGGCCGCCGAGGGCGGGGCGGAGGACGTCGAGCGCGACGGCTCGAGCTTCCGCGTCACCGCAGCGCCGGAGGACCTGACCGCCGTGCGCGAGGCGATCGAGGCGGCGGGCATCGAGGTCGACTCGTCCGAGCTGACGATGGTGCCCGAAGACGACGGTCAACCTCGACGACGAGGGCGCCGCGAAGAAGACCCTGCGCCTGATCGACGCGCTCGAGGAGAACGACGACGTGCAAGAGGTCTACGCGAACTTCGACATCCCCGAGCAGGTGATGGAGGCGTGGTGGAACGGGGGACCCCTGGTTCCCCGTTGGCCTTCCCAGGCGCGCGGGCGCGCATCGTCTGTTTCAGGAGCCGCCTGAGCTGCTCGGTGCCGGCCTGTTCGGAGGATGATCTTGTTACGCGCCTGCTGGTCGATCTGGTGCAGTCGAGCAATCCGGGCGAGCGTGGCTCGCATCGATCGGGCCCGCTCCGCAGCGCCTGGGCGCAAGATCGGCGCGCAATCCGACGGACTTCAGGCCGCAAGGGGACGTCAACGCGCGGGTCGTTACATCCGAGTCCACGACCTGATGGTTCGTGCAAGCGAGGATGGGTAGGCCTAAGTCAACCCACGACAGGGAGGCTTTGACATGGCTGAGCAGCATCTGTGCCAGCGCCATGGGCGACCCGCGGTCGCGTCGAGGGTTCGGCTGCGACCCGACGGTACGCAGGAGGTCGAGTATCTCTGTGAGATTGACCTCGCCGAGGAGCGGATGTCAGGGAGGCTCGGGGTAGCCGAAGCCTCTTCGACGAGTTCTTCTCGGACTTCTTCGACCGCTCTCCCGGCGGCGCGGCGCCGACCCAGACGCCGGCGCGACGTGCCGAGAGCGTCGACGTCACCCAGTTCTTCAGCGACGCGACCCGGGAACTGCTCCAGCGGGCTGCGCAGACGGCGCTCGAGTGGGGAGCCTCGACCTCGAGAGCGACCACCTGCTCTTCGGCGCGCTCCAGGACAATGTCGTCCGCCACGTCCTCGAGCAGGCCGGCGCCGACCCCGACGCGATTGCGGCCCAGCTCGAGGAGGAGGCGGAGAAAGCCGAGCGCACGGACGTCGCGCCCTCGCTCGCCCCGGATGCCAAGGCTGCCCTGCTCGCCGCCTACGAGGAGTCCCGCGAGCTCGGCGCCTCCTACGTCGGGCCCGAGCACGTGCTACTTCGCCCTCGCTCGCGACGAGGAGTCGCCGGCGGGGCAGCTGCTCCAGCGGTTCGGCATCTCGCACACGAAGCTGCGCGGCGCCGTCATTCGCGGCGTGGAGGCCGGCGCACCGCGAGAGCAATCGAACACGCCACGGCTCGAGGAGTTCGGCCGCGACCTCACCCAGGAGGCGCGCGAGGGCAAGCTCGACCCCGTGATCGGCCGCGCCGACGAGATCGAGCAGACGATCGAGATCCTCTCGCGCCGGACGAAGAACAATCCGGCCCTCCTCGGCGAGCCGGGCGTCGGCAAGACGGCGATCGTCGAGGGCATCGCGCAGCGAATCGTGGGCGACGAAGTACCCGAGACGTTGGCCGGTCGCCGCGTGATCTCGCTCGATCTCGCCGGGATGATCGCCGGCACGAAGTACCGCGGCGAGTTCGAGGAGCGCCTGAAGACGGTGATCGACGAGATCCGCGGCGCCTCCGACGAGCTGATCCTGTTCATCGACGAGATGCACACGGTGGTCGGCGCGGGGGCCGCAGAAGGCTCCGATGGACGCCTCGAACATGCTCAAGCCCGCGCTGGCACGAGGCGAGCTGCACGTGATCGGCGCCACCACGCTGGACGAGTACCGCAAGAACATCGAGAGCGACCCCGCTCTGGAGCGTCGCTTCCAGCCGGTGCTCGTGCGTGAGCCGACGGTCGAGGAGACGATCGAGATCCTGCGCGGGCTCAGCGACCGCTACGAGGCGTTCCACCGCGTACGCATCTCCGACGAGGCGATCGTCGCGGCCGCGGAGCTCTCCGATCGCTACGTCCGCGACCGCTTCCTGCCCGACAAGGCGATCGACCTGATCGACCAGGCCGGCGCGCGCGTTCGCCTGCGGATGAAGACGAAGGACGACGACACGCGCTCGCTCGAGGACGATCTGCGGCGCTTCGGCTCGAGAGCGAGACCAGGCGACAGCGGCCGAGGACTACGACCGCGCGGGGAGCCTGCGCGACCAGATCGAGTCGCGCCAGGGCGAGCTCGACGGCAAACGGAAGTCGCGCCAGCGGGCGCCGGAGGTGACGCCCGAGGACATCGCCGAGGTCGTCTCGCGCGCCACCGGCATACCGGTCTCTCAGCTGACGAGCGAGGAGCGGGAGCGGTTGATGCGGCTCGAGGAAGAGCTGCACGCGCGAATCGTCGGCCAGGATGAGGCGGTCCAGGCCGTCGCGGAGGCGGTGCGCCGCTCACGCGCCGGGCTCGGCGACCCGAATCGGCCGGTCGGAAGCTTCCTGTTCCTCGGCCCGACCGGGCGTGGGCAAGACCGAGCTCGCGCGAGCGCTCGCCGAAGCGCTCTTCGGCGAGGAGCGACCTGATGGTCCGCTTCGACATGAGCGAGTTCCAGGAGCGACACACCGTCTCCCGACTCGTGGGTGCGCCGCCGGGCTACGTCGGCTACGAGGAGGCCGGCCAGCTGACCGAGCAGATGCGGCGGCGGCCGTACTCGGTGCTCCTGTTCGACGAGATCGAGAAGGCGCACCCGGACGTCTTCAACATCCTGCTTCAGATCCTCGACGACGGCCGGCTCACCGACGCGCAGGGCCGGACGGTCGATTTCAAGCACGCCGTCGTGATCATGACCTCGAACATCGGCGCCGACCGGATCCAGCAGTTCGCCCGCCAGGGCGGTGAGTTCGACGAGCTGAAGGAGGAGCTGATGGAGCTCCTTCGCGCCAACTTCAGGCCGGAGTTCATCAACCGGATCGACGAGATCATCGTCTTCCGCGCCCTCTCGGAAGAGCAGCTCCTCGACATCACGAGGCTCCTGCTCGACCGGCTCAACCGCCGGCTGCGGGCCCAGCGGATCGAGGTCGAGTTCTCCGAGGGGGCGGTGCGGCTGCTCGCCCGAGAGGGGTACGACCCCGAGTTCGGGGCACGACCTCTACGGCGCACGATCCAGCGGCTCGTCGAGAACGAGCTCTCCCGGATGGTGCTCGATGGGAGCGTCGAGCCGGGCGACAAGGCCGCGGTGGACGTGGACGACGATCAGCTGCGCTTCGAGGTCGAGAAGGGCGCGGCGCCCGAGCTTTTGCGCGAGGCGGAGGAGAAGACGCCTGAGCCGGCGGGCTCGCCAGTGTGATCGAGCCCACCACGATCGAGGACCGCGAGGAGGGGCGTGAGGAGCGCCTCTGTGCTGTCCTCGGGGTGATCGTCGCCCCCGGGCTCGCCCACGACGTGACCTCGAGGATCGCCTCCGAGCTGCTGGACGACGTCCGTGAACGCTACGACTCGGTCGACTGGAGGACCGAGCTTCAGGTCGACCGCCTCGTCGTTCCGCCGGCGCCGCTGACGGAAGTTCTGGACGCCGGCCGGCGCAAGTTGCTCGAAGGCGACTGGGATCTCGGCGTCATCGTCACCGACCTTCCGCTGAAGGAGCAATACGTAACTGAACGAAGCATAC